>Ga0116227_10000044_pt1 | contig 204330 bp, 177 predicted proteins | sample S1TSphgellanicum_FD_89693 | JGI IMG/M metagenome (GOLD analysis project Ga0116227, IMG submission 89693) | Host-associated microbial communities from peat moss isolated from Minnesota, USA - S1T2_Fb - Sphagnum magellanicum MG | ecosystem: Host-associated > Plants > Peat moss > Unclassified...
ATACTTATTCAAATAGTTTCGTTTTAATGTAAGGTCATTATTAATGTTCCGCATAACGATTTAGCTTTAATTATATAAAGCTAATTCTGTTACCGAATTACTTAACCTTTACAGCAATGACAAGATCGAGCTTAACTCCCCAATTCCAGCACCTTATCAAATTCCTCTTTTTTAACGCCTGAAACCGAGATGCGGCTTAAACGCACCAGCTCCATGTCTTTGAAAAACGGATCGCCTTTTATTTGGGCTAAGGTTACCGGCTTTTTCAGGCTTTCAACAGGTACAAAATCTACTACTACCCAGTTCGGGTCTTCGGTGGTCGGGTCCTGGTAGGCGGTTTTAACTACTTTGGCTATGCCTACTATCTCTTTACCTTCGTTACTGTGATAGTATAAAACCAAGTCGCCCTCGGCCATTGCGCGCAGGTTGTTGCGGGCCTGGTAGTTGCGTACACCATCCCAAAAGGTGCGGCCATCACTTAAAAATTTATCCCAGCTATATTTTTCAGGTTCTGATTTTATCAACCAATAGTTCATATATACAACGCGCTTTTTTGCGTCGGTAAAAATGAGGAAAAGCGCGGAGAATTGGAAGAGGAATAATTGATAGGTGAAAATGCACAACTGAGCTACGCAAATAAAACTTGCTGTGTAACGGAGATATGTAAGTAATTTTTTACAACTAATGGTTGTGGTAAATGGTGTAAAAATTAAAAAGTTTTGATATTTTTACCTAAACGTTAATAAACCTGTGCACACAATTCCTTCTTTGTTCGGCAGCGATGCGGTGACAATTATTTTTATAATTGCTCACATAGTTTCTATATGGGGCTTCGTCGACATTTTTCGTTCAGATTTTAAAGATCCATCGTCGCGTTATTTCTGGATGATGATTTTGCTGCTGGTCCCGGCCATTGGCATGGTAATTTATTTCCGCACTGGACATCATGATAAAGTAGGGGCAGAGAAGTAGCCGCTGTTTGGAGATTTGTGTATTATTGTGCTTATGCGGAATCTTCTTCTTTTTTTGCTACTGTTTTGGGCGACTTATGCAATCGCTCAGCAACCCAAAGTAAGCAGCGGCACTATCAGGCATATCGAAAATTACAAATCTGAATATGTCCCTGCCCGTAACGTAGATATTTGGTTGCCTGATGGCTACGATAGTACAAAAAAATACGCCGTACTTTACATGCACGATGGCATGGCCCTGTTTGATGCCAATATCATGTGGAACAAACAGGAGTGGCAGGTCGATGAAAATCTGGGCAAGCTACTATCAGAAAAGAAAATTCGGAACTGTATTGTTGTAGGCATTTGGAACGGCAACGCTAATCGCCATAGCGAATATTTTCCGCAGAAGCCTTTTGAAATGCTAAGTAAACATCAGCAGGATTCTCTGTATCAAATAGCATCCGGCAATGGCAAATTATTTTCAGAAAAGATAGCTTCAGATGCTTACCTGAAATTTATAGTGAAGGAACTGAAGCCTTATATAGATGCGCATTACCCCACATTGTCTGATCAGCCAAATACATTTATAGCAGGATCGAGCATGGGTGGGTTAATTTCGTTGTATGCTATTTGCCAATATCCGCAAGTATTTGGTGGCGCGGCCTGCCTGTCAACCCACTGGCCCGGTACTTTTAGTTTAGAGAATAATCCTATTCCGGCGGTTTTTATGCGATATTTTGGGCAGCATCTGCCCGATCCTAAAAACCACAAAATCTATTTCGATCATGGCGACCAAACGCTGGATGCGATGTACGCACCGTATCAGCAGCAAATGGATGTATTGATGCGGGCTAAAGGGTATACGGAAGCTAATTTTATAACTAAAGTATTCCCGGGTACAGATCATTCTGAAAACTCGTGGAGTAAACGCTTGGATGTACCGCTGGTGTTTTTGTTAGGGAAATAAGCCTGCGCATTAAACTATCTTTCCATACAACCCCCAATAATCGTCCACCATCTTATCGCTCCCAAAACGGGATACTGCCCTGTCACGGCAGTAAACACGGTCTATCGCGCTAAGCGAATTTACCTTTGCTACTGCTTCATCAACAGTTGTTACCAAAAAGCCTGTTTTTTCGTGTTCGATCAGTTCCGGCATCGAACCGCGGTTGAAGGCGATAACCGGGGTGCCGCAAAGCATGCTTTCGGCTACGCTCATGCCAAAAGGTTCGTTAAAATTAATTGGGTGAAGCAGGGCCAAAGCATTACCTAAAAGCTCTTTACGTTTATCCGGACCGGCATGACCAACGTATTGTATCTGTTCGTTCAGCTCGGGTTGAATTTTATCGCGATAATAACCTTCATCCTGAATAATCCCTGCAATCAGCAGTTTGCGTTTGCTTTGTTTGGCTGTCTGGATGGCTTCGTAACAGCCCTTATCATGATGGATGCGGCCGAAGTATAACAGGTAATCATCGGGCTTGGCCACAAAATCAAAATCCTTCGGGTCCATACCGTTATAAACGGTGGCTAGGTAATTTAACTCGGGACTACGGTCGGCGTTGCTGATAGATACGTAATGGCCTCTGTCGTTATACTTTTTATAAACCGGAATAATCCGCGGCGACGAAAAGCCGTGTATGGTGGTTATGACCGGTGTTTTAATTAAACCGGTATAGGTCAGGGGTAGGAAATCAAAGTTATTATGGATGATATCAAAATCACCGGCCTGTTCCATCAGGTTACTGATGTGCAGGCACTCCAAAACTTTGGCGTCCTGGCTGCGGTCTTCCTCGTAACCGGTGGCGCAGACTGATTGCAATGTACCTGCTGTAATGGAATCGCCGGTGGCAAATAAGGTAACATCAGCTCCTTTTTTTACCATGCCTTCGGCGATGGTGCTGGCAATCTGTTCCCACGGGCCGTAATGCCTTGGCGGCGTGCGCCAGGCCACGGGCGATAGTATGGCAATTTTCATGATTCCTTTATGAGATACGTCATTGCGAGGTACGAAGCAATCTCTACGCTGTGTAGAAACCCGTGAATGGTCTCTTATTGTGTAGAGATTGCTTCGTTCCTCGCAATGATGGGGTGGTGAATGGGAGTGGATTACTTACAAATCTCCATGCTATTCCCTGTAGTCGAGCTAATTTTATTGTACTCGTATTCCAGTTCGAAAGCGCGGAGAACCGTTAAATGGGAGATCAAGTAAGCCAGCGTACTTTCGGCGCCCTGGTTACGGTTAATGCCTGTAGGCAGCAAGCCATCGCAGCAGCCTTTGGTTTCATGATCGTACAGGGGAGCTCTAAGCGTATTTTCACCCAAGAACCAGCGGTAGCTCAGGAACATCTTTTCGATGTACTCCGGTGCGCGGAAGGTGTTGTAAGCCTCAAAATGCATTAGCACCATAGCCATTGTCTCAATCGCTTGTTGATCGAAGGTTGGGAAGGTACCGCCGCGGTAATACCAGCCATCGTTACCAACCGGACTTAAATAACCGTTTGATAGCGTCAGATCATCCAAAAACTTCATGGTAGCTAAAGCGATTTTTTTCACTTTCTCATCGCCGGTTATCTCGCAAGAGTGCAATAAGGCCAACGGAAGAATAGCATTATCGTAAGTCATGCTCTCTTCAAACCATTGCCAATCCGGCGATGCAGTTTCTTCATATGCATCAACTAACGGCTGAGTCAACCTGATCAGGATGCGCACCATGCCTTCATCGGTAGGGTAAACGCGCAGATAATGGCAGATACCGATAATGGTATTAGCTTTACCGCGGATATAGGTCAAACCATCAAAATGCGGAATAGAGCGCTGGAAAATTTCCATAGCAAACTCGCGGTACGAGTTATTTGGCGCGCAGCCAATTAAATACCCCAGCGACCAGATGGTACGACCAAATGAATCTTCAGAACCAACCTCATCCAAATACTGTCGGCTAAAGCTCAGGAAGTTACGGAAGTTACCATCGTCGGTTTGCAGATAATGGATATAGCTTAAGTAGATAGGCAGCAAGCGCAAAGCCTCGGCGCTTTTGTTGCGTTGATAAGCCATCAGCGCCATAATCAGTGCGCGGGCATTATCATCTAAACAATAACCTTCTTTTAAATTGGGGATGCCGTATTTGGCATGTTGTACAATGCCGGTATCGTCGGTTAAGCGGGTAACGTGCGCCAGGCTAAACTTGGGCAGAATCTCTGGATCAACAATGCTGTTCTTTAAAACTTTTGCGCTAAAGTCGTGTGATCGGCAACTGTCCTGAGCAACCTTAATAAACTCGGCACCAATTTGTGGATAGCGGGTATGCAGGCCATATTCGTAGGCGTTGGCTTTCATGGCGGTTAATTTTGTCTCATCGCCCAGCAATTCGTTTACAATATTGCCCAACTGCTCGTGATCTTTAAAATCAAACAAGCGACCACGGTTATGGGCCAACAGTTCGGTAGCATGCCAGTATGGGGTAGATACTACCGCCGAACCTGCGCCGATAGCGTAAGCCAAAGTACCGCTGGTAATTTGCGCTTCATTAAGGTAAGGGGTAACGTATATGGCTGACGCGGTTAAGTAATTGATCAGTTCCTCGTCGGTTACAAATTTGTTTATAAAGGACAGGTGTTGCGATACGCCCAATTGCGCGGCCAGGCTTTTCAGGTGGTCACGATATTCCTCGCCCGAGTGTTTCAATACGCCCGGGTGGGTGTTGCCCAGCACTACGTACATTACATCAGGGTGTTTGGCTACTATCGCCGGTAAGGCTTTAATAACCGTCTCCAAACCTTTGTTGCGGCTTAATAAACCAAAAGTCAGCAGTACTTTATGATTTTTAAAAGCGGCAAGGTTTTTCACCGGGTTATTTTCAACTTCCTCTAAATCGGGTACGCCGTGTTCTATAATCTGAATTTTATCTTCAGGGATTTCGTAAATGTTTACCAAAAACTCCACCGCTCGTTTGCTCATCACCACAATTTTTGATGATTGCTCGGCAATCTCGCGGATGATGATCTTTTGCGAGTAGCTCGGCTCTTTCAATACGGTATGCAGGATAGAAATCAGTGGTTTCTCCAGGCGTTTTAGCAGGGGCAGTATATAGATGCCGCTTTCGCCACCGTAAATACCAAACTCGTGCTCTAACAGGCAAATGTCGGCATCGCTGGTATTGATGTAGTTGGCCGCACGGATATAATCTTTCTGATGGTTTTGGCGGATGACATATTTAACCTCTTTAGGATACTTATACTCCTGCAAATCTTCCGAATCGTTCAACGCGACGACAAAGCCTCCTTCCAAAATGTCCTTCCGTTTGGGGAAGTTGCTGCCAATGGCGGCCATCAGGTTTTGATTAAAGGTAGCAATGCCGCATTCGCGCGGTAGATAAGTGGAGATGTAAGCAATTTTCATAAATATGTCCTTTACAGGGTTAGATGGTTGATGTGTCGTTTTTCCTATTTTCTGTTACACTGTTGGCTTAAAAAAAGGGCATTTGCTGTACCGTTAGCGCGGTTTTCCTGCTTCACAGCCCCTAAGCCAGATTGTTGCACTATGTAATGCAGTAACCGTACCAAAAAGATTTTCGGGATGAGTGAGGATGTGCAAATGTGCGGATGTGCAGATATGCAAATGATTTTGAGAATGTGCAAATATGCCGATGTGCAGATATGTAAATGACGTAAAGAGACAAGACTTACGAAGTTTCAAAAACTTCGTAAGTCTGCATTATAATGTACGGTAGAGGCCCAGTTCAGGAAATTAGCTGCAAGCTTCAACAGCTTCCAAAATCACGCCGCAAGCTTCGCGAATTTGGTTCGGAGTAATAATAAGCGGAGGGGCAATGCGCATGGAGTTGCTGCAATGTAGGAACCAATCGGTGATAACGCCATTGGCTATGCAACGATCTATAATGCGTTTGTTCAGGTCGAAGCTCTCAAATTCGGCGGCCAGCATCAGGCCTTTGCCGCGTACTTGTTTAATGGCGGGGTGTACTAATAACTCGCGAAACAGTGCTTCTTTTTCGGCAACGGTATCAATCAAATTTTCGTTGAGGATTATCTCTAAAGCTGCCAGTCCGGCGGCGCAGCAAACCGGGTGCCCGCCGAATGTGGTGATGTGACCCAGCATAGGGTTCTCTTTCAAAGTGTCCATTATTTGCTTGCCGGCCACAAAAGCGCCTAAGGGCATACCGCCACCCAGCGCTTTAGCCAGTAACAAAATATCCGGCACAATGCCATAATGCTCAAAGGCAAACAAAGCGCCTGTGCGACCCATAGCTGCTTGTATTTCATCGAGTACAAGCAGGGTGCCGGTGGCTTTGCAACGGGCGCTGAGGGCTTGTAGGTAGCCCGCGTTGGGTGCACGAATGCCAGCCTCGCCCTGGATGGTTTCTATAAAAATAGCGGCGGTTTGGTTGGTGATAAGGTCGAGATCGGCAAGCTCGTTGAAACGGATAAAACCGGTATCAGGCAACAGCGGGCGGTAGGCTTGTTTATACTCCTCGTTCCCCATAATGCTGAGCGCGCCCTGGGTACTGCCGTGGTATGAGTTATAGCAAGCCAACACCTGCGAGCGACCAGTATAGCGTTTAGCCAGTTTCATAGCGCCTTCAACTGCTTCAGCACCTGAGTTAACAAAGTAGACCGACTGTAATTCGTCGGGTAGCAGGCTTACCAGTTTTTCGGCCAGCTTAACCTGGGGGCTTTGTACGTATTCGCCGTACACCATCAGGTGCATGTATTTATCTACCTGGGCCTTTACTGCCTCAATAACCTGCGGATGGCTATGGCCGGTATTGCTTACGCCGATGCCGGAGATCAGATCGATATAGGGCTTGTTATCTTTATCGTACAGATAAACGCCGCTGGCCCGCTCAAACTCCAGCAGGAGCGGGAAGTTGGTAGTTTGGGCATTGTTGGCTAAAAAAAGCTGTCGCAGGGTAAGCATGCTGCAAAAGTAGGGGTTTGATTTCGGATGTGGGATGTTCGATTTCGGATTTTAGGTATGTGGGCTCTGAAAACGTTTCCCCATTTAAATATCCTCATCAATAAAAAGAATTGTAATTTTGGGGCTTGAAAACCAGTTATGAATAAAACCAATCGTAAACAGGACGCGCTTAACTATCACTCGAAGGGCCGCCCCGGTAAAATACAGGTTGTACCTACAAAACCAACTAACTCGCAGCGCGATTTAACCATGGCTTATTCGCCCGGTGTGGCCGAGCCTTGTTTAGAAATTGCTGCCAATAAAGATGACGTTTATAAATACACGGCTAAGGGTAACCTGGTAGCGGTAATCAGTAACGGTACAGCGGTTTTGGGTCTGGGTAATATTGGTCCCGAAGCCAGCAAACCCGTAATGGAGGGTAAAGGACTTTTGTTTAAGATCTATGCCGATATCGATGTATTTGACTTAGAGCTGAACACTCAAAATGTTGATGAGTTTGTAAATATCGTTAAAGCGCTTGAGCCTACTTTCGGTGGCATTAACTTAGAAGATATATCGGCCCCAACCTGTTTCGAGATCGAGACCCGCCTGAAGGCCGAAATGAATATCCCCGTAATGCACGATGATCAGCATGGTACGGCCATCATATCGGGCGCAGCGCTGATGAATGCTTGCGAAATTCAGGATAAAAGGTTAGAAGATATTAAACTGGTAGTGAACGGCGCCGGTGCTGCTGCGGTATCATGTACCAAAATCTACCTGTCGCTTGGGGTTAAAAAAGAGAACTTGGTGATGTTTGATATCAATGGTTTGCTAAGCACAAGCCGCACCGATTTGGATGAGATGCGCAAACAGTTTGCAACCGATCGTACCGATATCAGCAACCTGCAGGAAGCATTGGTGGGTGCAGATGTTTTCATCGGCTTATCGGCAGGGAATGTAGTTACGCCGGAGATGCTGAAAGGCATGGCGGCGAATCCCATCGTTTTCGCCATGGCTAATCCTAACCCCGAGATTGCTTACGATATCGCTGTTGAAGCTCGCCCGGATATGATTATGGCTACTGGCCGTTCAGATTTTCCTAACCAGGTAAATAACGTTTTGGGTTTCCCATTTATTTTCAGGGGAGCGCTGGACGTGCGTGCGACCGCTATTAACGAAGAAATGAAACTGGCCGCCACCAAAGCCATTGCCGAATTGGCTAAAAAGCCGGTTCCGGAAGCGGTGAACTTAGCCTATGGCGCCCGCAACCTTAAATTTGGTAAGGATTATATCATCCCTAAACCAATGGATCAGCGTTTGATGATCGAGGTATCATCGGCGGTAGCCAAAGCAGCTGTTGAAAGTGGAGTGGCCCGCAAGGTGATTACCGATTGGGATGCTTACGCCGAAGAACTGCGCACCCGTATCAATAAAGATGACAGGCTGATGCGCAACATCACCCTGAAAGCTAAGGAAGACCCTAAACGCGTGGTATTTGCCGAAGCCGATAACTATAAAATTTTACGTGCTGCCCAAATTGTAAAAGACGAGGGTATTGCTACGCCGATATTATTAGGCAATGTAGAAAAGATTAACCAGATACTTAAAGAGAACGAACTGGAGCTAGGCGATGTAAGGATCATAGATACCAACGCCTCACAAGTTGATAACATCGATCAATACACCGATCATTACTTTAAAAAGCGCCAGCGCAGGGGAATTACCGAGCATGAAGCCCGTAAAGCTATCCGCGACAGAAATTATTACGGCGCCAGTATGGTGCAGTTTGGCCATGCCGATGCGTTGATTTCAGGTTTGACTAAAAACTACGTAACCACCGTTAAACCGGCCCTGCAAATTATCGGTACCGAAGCCAACGTGCGCAGGGTAGCCGGTATGTATATTATGATCACGCCGAAAGGCCCCGTGTTTTTTGGCGATACTACAGTAAATGTTGACCCAAGCGTTCAAGATCTGGTAGATATTACCGTGCTGATTGAACGTTCGGTTAAACAGTTTATCAACAACCCGCGGGTAGCGTTGCTGTCGTACTCCAACTTCGGATCGAACGACGGTCCGGTCCCGGAAAAAACCCGCGAGGCGGTCAGAATCTTACACAAAGAATATCCCGAAATGGTCGTCGACGGTGAAATGCAGGCTAATTTTGCTATCAATACCGAATTATTACAGGGCAATTTTCCATTCAGCACGCTGAACGGAAAAGCTGCTAACACATTGATCTTTCCTAACCTCGAGTCGGGTAACATTGCCTACAAACTATTACAGGAATTGGGTGGTGCAGAAGCAGTTGGCCCTATCTTGCTGGGACTTAACAAACCTGTGCACGTGTTGCAACTGGGCAGTTCGGTAAGGGAGATTGTTAACATGATTACCATTGCCGTTGTTGATGCGCAAACCAAAGAAGCGCAGTGCGAAAAATAAAAAATAAAGGCTTCGCGATAATTATTCGCGAAGCCTTTGTTTTTTCTATATTGCTCCAAAATTAATCCCGATTTAATTCGTTATACGTTTTTTGACGTTTACCTTTAGCCTTTCACTGTTTAGCCCCTGATATCTCATGTACGCATATATAGATGGTAAATTAGTTTTTAAAAGCCCGGCTTACGTGGTAATTGATGCCGGAGGTGTAGGCTATCACATCAATATATCGGTGCATACCTATTCGCTTTTAGGCGAAACTGAACGCTGTAAATTATTTACCTGGCTGCACGTTAAAGAGGATGCGCATACGTTATATGGTTTTATAGACGAGGGCGAACGCCGCTTATTTTTACATTTGATATCGGTATCGGGCATCGGGCCAAATACCGGGCGCATGATCCTGTCGTCTATCACCCCGCAGGAAATCCAGGCGGCAATTGTGGGCGGCAATGTATCGGTGATTCAACGGATAAAAGGTATCGGGCCAAAATCGGCACAGCGCATGATTTTAGAGTTGCAGGACAAGTTGAAAAAAGATGGTCCGGATACTTTAATTGCCATGCCGGCTAACGTAACGGCTAAAGACGAGGCGCTTTCGGCGCTGGTAATGCTGGGCTTTGCACGTAACGCTGCCGAAAAGGTTCTTGATCAGGAGATTAATAAAAACGGGGGGAACTTAACAGTTGAGCAATTGATTAAATTCGCCCTTAAAAGCTTATAATTACAATATTTCAGGTACTTACTTGGCTAAAATTTTTACGTTAAAACTGTGGATTTGTGTGTTGTTGATCTGTGCTGCTGGCGGGGTTGAAACCGCTGTTGCCCAAATCAAGAAGGATTCCCTTACCGTAAAAGTACCTAATATCCCTAACGATACCCGCAACATTTTATCCCGCAAAGGTTACTTCGACCCCGACCCTCCCGGCCTGGTGCGTACTATCGAATACAATGCGGCTACCAACCAATACGTGCTGATACAAAAAGTAGGTAACCTGATGTATCGCCCGCCGCAGTACCTTACTTTTCAGGAGTATCTGGAGCTGCAGCAAAATCTTAACCGCAGGGCTTATTTTAAGCAACTGTCTGATAATTACGCCTATCAATCGCAGCAGCCGGGCTTTATCCCGCAAATTCAGATCCGCAGCCGTACGTTCGAGCAGATTTTTGGCAGTAATACTATCGATATCCGTCCACAGGGATCGGCCGAGATGATATTCTCGGGGCAGGTAAACAGTAACGAAAATCCGCTGTTTAACACTCGCCAGCGTAAGCAGTTTAACTTTAATTTTGATCAGCGGATTCAGATGAATTTGGTGGGAAATATCGGCGATAAGCTGAAAATCTCTACCAACTACAACACCGATGCGCAGTACCAGTTCGAAAATCAGATCAAGCTCGATTACACCGGTCACCCCGATGAGATCATCCAAAAAATAGAAGCCGGTACGGTAAGTATGCCTTTGCCAACCACGTTGATACAAGGTACGCAGGCCCTGTTCGGTTTAAAAACCAAGCTGAAATTTGGTAAACTGGATGTGACCAGTATCTTCTCCCAGCAACGGTCGGAAGCGCGGACTATCACCATCACCAACAAAGCACAGCAAGGCGAGTTTAAGGCTCTCCCAACTGAATACGAGGCCAACAAACACTACTTTTTAGCGCAATATTTCAGGGATAATTATAACCGGGCGCTGGCTAATCTCCCCATCATTTCATCAAACGTAGTGATTACCAAAATTGAGGTTTGGACCACCAACCGTACCAACATTACTACCGATTCGCGCGACGTAATTGGTTTCCTTGACCTTGGCGAGAACAGGCCATATAACACTACCGTGGTACAGGGCGGCGGCTCGGCATTGCCGGCTGGCTTTATGGGGCCTGGTTTTACGCAGCAATCCAACAGTTTATTAACAAATTTACCGGCGGCGGTTAGGCAAACTAATTCTAACGCTATCACCCAATACTTTGGCGGCTCTGGCGGTACCGATAACTACGGCAAGCTCACTTATGCCCGTAAGCTGACGGATAAAGAGTTTGTGCTGCATCCTCAATTGGGTTATATCTCGTTATACGCCCCTTTAGATAACGACCAGATTTTGAGCGTTGCCTATCGCTACACTTATAATGGTACTGAGTATCAGGTGGGTGAGTTCTCTAACGATGTGCCTGTAGATCCGGCTAACCCGAAGGTGCTGTACACCAAGTTATTAAAGAACGAAACCCTGAAAACCAGCCTGCCTACCTGGAAGCTGATGATGAAAAACATCTACTCGTTAGGTGCGTATCAGGTTAGTTCGCAAAACTTTAAGATGACGATTGCCCGTTTGGACGAAAAGTCCAACATCGAAAAAGCCATTATGGACGAGGGCGCGAATACCAAAAGTAAACTATGGCTGCAATTGATGGGTTTAGACCGGTTAAACCAACAGGGCGATCAAAAATCTGACGGGTATTTCGATTTTTACGAGGGCGTTACCATCGACTCGCAAAACGGGCGGATTATGTTCCCGGTGGTGGAACCTTTCGGTAGTGATTTGGCCAAACAGTTTGCTCCCGGCGAGCAAGCTTTGGTAGCACGATACGCTTATCAGCCGCTTTATGATTCTACCCGTACCATTGCCCAGCAGCTTTTCCCTAACCTTAACCGCTACGTAATTAAGGGAACGTACTCGGCTACATCCGGCTCAACTTACCAGGTGGGTACGGGCAATATCCCGCAAGGGTCGGTCGTGGTGAATGCAGGTAGTCAAAAATTGCAGGAAGGTGTCGATTATTCGATGGATTATAACTCGGGCCAGGTTACTATTATTAATCAGTCCTTACTGCAATCGGGCCAGCCTATTACCATCCGGATAGAGAATAACGAGCTATTCGGTGTTCAGCAAAAGTCCCTTTACGGTACCCGTTTTGATTACCGGGTGAATGATAAACTGGCTTTGGGTGCTACGGTAATGCATTTAACAGAACAACCCATCACGCAAAAAGAAACCGTTGGCGATGAATCTATCTCCAACTCCATCTACGGTATAGATGCTAATTACAGTTCAAACTCCCGCCTGTTAACGCGATTGGTTGATAAATTGCCTTTCATAAGCACCAAGGCCCCCTCAAGCATTAACATGAGCGCTGAGTTTGCCAAGTTGAATCCGGGTACGCCGAGTGCGCTGAATTTTGCCGGATCGAGCAAGGGAACATCCTATCTGGATGATTTTGAGAATAGCCGCTCGGTAATTGATATTAAAAGCGCAACCAACTGGCAGATATCGGGTACACCACAAATGTTTGGCGAGGCTAAGGATTTTGATAAGCTAAGCTACGGCTACAATCGTGCACGATTGGCTTTCTACAATATCGACCCTGTTTTTTATAACCTTTCCGGTTCGAACGTACCGCAGCTGAATAACTCCCGCGCCGAGCTATCTAACCACTACGTGCGCCAGGTTTTGGAGCAGGAGGTGTTCCCATACAAGCAATCGGTAACCGGTCAGGCGCTGATATTGCCTACGTTAGATCTGGCTTTTTACCCTAACGTTCGTGGTCCTTATAACTTTAGTACTACAGGCTTTAACACCGATGGTACGCTGCAAAATCCAAAAAACCGCTGGGGCGGGATTTTTCGAAAGTTAGAGACGACGGATTTTGAATCGTTCAACGTAGCGTATATTGAGTTTTGGATGCTCGATCCCTTTATTTACAACACCGGCAAAAAAGGTGGTGACCTGTATTTTAACTTAGGTAATATCTCCGAAGATATTTTGTATGATGGCCGTAAAAGCTTGGAAAACGGCTTACCTGTAGATGGTGACCTGAGCAAGGTTGATGAAACCAGTTGGGGGCGCGTGCCTAAGCTGCAACCGGTAATTAACGCTTTTGATAGCAACCCAACCGCCCGTATTTTGCAGGATGTTGGTTTGGATGGTTTAAGCGATGCTGATGAGCGTATTAAGTTTGCCACGGTTATCCAGCAAATAAAAGCGCAGTTAAATCCGGCTGCCGCTGCCGCGCTTGATAATGACCCTGCATCAGATGATTATCAGTACTATCAGGGGCCTGATCTGGATGGTGCGAAGGTTGGCATATTGGCCCGTTACGCCCGTTATAATGGGGTGGAGGGAAACTCTAAAACATCCGAGCAATCGCAGGCGGCTCTTGGCTTGTCAACTTCAGCTTCAACTTCATTACCTGATGGCGAGGACATCAACCGTGATAATAACATGAGCCAGGCCGATGAGTATTTTGAATATAAAGTATCTATCCGCCCGGAAGATTTAGCTGTTGGCAAAAACAATATCACCGATAAGGTAACCTCTACCGTGAAACTGCAAAACGGTACCACTACATCGGTAAACTGGTACCAGTTTAGGGTGCCAATTGCTAATCCAAGCGGTAAGTTTGGTAACATCCAGGATTTTAAATCTATCCGCTTTATCCGGATGTTCACCACCGGTTTCGACTCCACAACAGTAATGCGTTTTGCTACCCTGCAACTGGTACGCGGCGAGTGGCGCAGTTATAATGCCGAAAATAGCGCCGCTAAAGTCATTGCAGATCCGTTGTTGGTTAATCCGCCTGTTGATGGTTCGGTACTGAACGTAAGTACAGTTAATATTGAAGAGAACGGTACCCGCAGCCCGATCCCTTATGTGCTGCCGCCGGGTATAGATCGCCAGAGGGATTATAACAACCTGCGTACCGATACCCGCTTAAACGAGCAATCCCTATCGTTACAGGTAACTAACCTGCGCGATGGTTACTCGCGCGCCGCTTTCAAAACCTTTAACAACGATTTAAGGCAATACAAACGCCTGCAAATGTTTGTCCATGCCGAAGGTACCACCGATGGTACCAAGGTAAGTACCAACGATTTAAATGCGTTTATACGCCTCGGTGTAGATTATCAGGATAACTACTACGAATACGAGGTCCCATTAACCATTACCCAACCGGGTACCAGCGACCCGGCAGCTATTTGGCCTGATGCTAACTCGATGGATATTGAACTTGACCTGCTAACCAAAGCTAAACTGGCCCGTAACGTAGCCAGGCAACCCGACGGTTCCCCATGGCGGTTAGATGTTCCGTTCACCATTACCGACGGTAAAAACAGGATCACCATTAAAGGTCAGCCCGATTTAAGCCGCCTGCGCACGGTGATGTTGGGGGTACGAAACCCGTTAAAAACAAGCGGATCGGTAAGCGATGATGGCGCCGACAAAACAGCCAACGTTTGGTTTAACGAGCTACGGGTGACGGATTTTGATCAGCGAGGGGGCTGGGCGGCTATTGGTCGTTTTAACGCTAAATTGGCTGATTTTGCCGATGTTACCGTATTGGGCGCCAAAAGTACCGTAGGTTTCGGGTCGATAGATCAACGGCTGAACGAGCGGAGTCGCAGCGATAACCAAAGCTACGATGTATCTACCAGTATGGAGCTGGGTAAGTTTTTCCCTGATCGTAAGGGAATTCATATTCCGCTGTATATCAACTTCTCTAACCAAACCGCCATGCCGCAATACGATCCCGGTATGCCCGATGTGGAGTTGAAAACCAGCCTGGCCAACGCATCAAGCAGTTACAAACGCGATTCGATCAGGAATGCAGCCATGGACTACACCTTCCGCAAAAACTTTAACCTGACTAACATACATAAAGACAGGACGAATAAAGCTAAACCAATACGTGTTTGGGACATCGAAAACTTTAGTGCTACGTACGCTTACACCAATTACGAGCACCACGATTTTAACGTGGAAAGCGAACTCCAAACCACCTACAGGTTAAACCTGAACTATGATTACAATAACCAGCCGGTTTATTATACGCCGTTCAGCAAGATAAAAAATAACCTGCTGCAGGCGGTTAAGGATATCAATTTCAGTTTATTACCTGATAGATTGGGCTTCCATATCACCTTCGACAGGTTGTATTCAGAAAACAACATCCGTAATAACGATCCGAATAACAGCATCCCGATCCCGACTACGTTTAATAAAAACTTTACCATTAACCGCGTTTACGGTATTGGCTGGCATTTGTCCAAGTCGCTGGAGATGAATATCGATGCTACCAACCTCTCTATTGTTGATGAACCGGATGGTCGCATTAACGGTTTAAAACGTGATACCCTTTGGGAAAACCTGAAAACTTTGGGCCGTACCGTAAACTATAACCACACCATTAACTTTATTTATACGGTACCAATTAACAAGCTGCCGGGCTTAGACTGGACCAGTATGAAGGCTACCTATACCACCAGCTTTTACTGGAACTCGCAGCCGCAGTTTGCTATTAAATCAGATACCTTGGGTATAGGTAATACTATTAATAATCAGCGCACTATACAATTTACACCTGTGCTGAATTTCAGCTCGTTGTATAACAAATTCAGGATCCTGCGCGATGCTAATAAGCCCGATGCAAAGGGCCTGACCAATATTTTACTGGGCCTGGTTACCAGCGTTAAAAACGCCACGCTGATCTATCAAAAAACGCAGGGAACTACTCTGCCGGGTTATCTGCCAAAATCAAACTTCTTCGGGCAGGATTTTGGTTATGATTCACCGGGACTTGGCTTTTTACTGGGCAGCCAGGCCGACATTCGCCCACAGGCAGCGGCTAATGGGTGGATCTCTACCAGCTCGGTACAGAACCAGTTGTATACCACCATCTTTAACGAGAATATCGAGTTTAAAAGCTCAATCGAACCGTTCCGGGATTTCCATATCGACCTGATCAGTAAACGTTTGAGCGACCGTAACTATCAAACCAATTTTAAATATGTGCCGGGTGTAGGTTTTGAGGATTTAAGTCCCATAACATCAGGTACTTACAGTATCTCGTACATGTCTATCGCCACGGCGTTTTCAAAACCTTACGGGATAGATAATAAATCGGGTGTGTTCCAGAAGTTCCTGGATTCCAGGCAGATCATATCACAGCGTTTGGGGCAGGGGAACAGGAACTCCTTAGGTAAGGATCCTGCTACCGGTTTTTACGATGGTTATAGCTCCAACTCACAATCGGTATTGGTATCGGCATTTATGGCGGCTTATAGCGGAAAAGACGCTAATACGGTGAGCCTGAATAACTTCCCGTCGTTCCCGATCCCTAACTGGGATATCAGGTATAACGGGTTGAGCCGAATCCCAGCCCTGGCCGATATTTTCGATTCGTTCGATATCTCGCATGGGTACCGTTCGCAGTTTACTATCAATAATTTCAGCTCGCTCATTCGCTACCAGGAGACTAATGGCGGCTCGTTCAACCGCGATGTAAACAACGACTTTTTGCCTAACTATCAATTTACGCAAATTACTTTAGCAGAGGGTTTTGTGCCGCTGTTTGGCATAAACATGCGTTTCAGAAACAGCGTATCAACCAACCTGGAATACCGCAAAAGCCGCATTTTAAGTTTAAGCCTGTTGAACAGCCAGTTAGCCCAGCAGAACGAAGAAACCGTGGTTTTTGGCTTGGGATACCGTACCAACCACTTCAGGTTCCCGTTTGGTTTGTTCAGTAATGTGAAGCTGGATAACGAGATGAAATTTCAGTTAGATGTTGCCATTCGGGACAACAAAACGCTGATTTACAGGGCTGATGTTCAGTCTGCCGAGGTGTCATCAGGGCAAAAAAATATCACTATGCGCCCAGCTATCGATTACGATTTGAGCAAGCGTTTCCACATGAGTTTGTTTTACGATTCAAACATCACCAAGCCGTATACCTCGCAAACTTTCAATACTTCGGTTACCAATTTTGGGGTGAATTTGAAACTGTTGTTGCAGTAGGTTTAACGGTCTTCACAACATTCAAAAAGTACCATTGGCGAAAGTAGAATAGAATAGTATAGATTTCAAAAGTCAAAACTGCGTTTCTAAAGTAGATACGCAATTTTCGTGTTAAAAAGCATGTCAACTGCTTAAAAAAATCGCTGTAAAAAAATCAACAAAAAATGATGAAATAATAACGTATTTCAGCGGTTTTTGTGGCAAATACAGCGGTTTGGAAAAATGATGAATTTTTGGATGATCTGTTGATTAGTGGTGACATGCTGTCGCCACCACTACCGGTTGTAATTTCCGGCATATTTGTATGCAACTGAATCGTCATAGCGTAGCTGTCCCCGGTAAGCAGAGCGGCTCTTATAATCGGGGATGGCCACGTCGCTGATAGAAGCTCCTCGCCATGACGATTCTGTTATGCGCGAAATAACAAACCTAAATAACGCTGAGGTATAAAATTCGCGGTCTTGGAGATGTAATGACATCAGCAAGGCCTATCACACGCCGTTCTTTTTCTTGAAAAAAAGAACCATAATTCAAGCCAGCAAAATGCTTCCTTTGCCGCACATGGCCTTTGCCCTGCAAATCAGCCAGAACCACAGGGCGGTACCTTCGGGCCCTGCTTCGCACCCACAAGCCCCCCGCTTCAGCCCGAAGCTAATGCCCTACCCACCGCACAGGCCACCATGTTCTGCCTGATTTCACCCGGAAGCGGTTTGCTGTCGGAGAAGAGAAGCAGAGCCGACTTGCATAGCCGCTATGCGAGCGCAGGCCTGCGAAAAAACCGGGCCAGCGTTGGCGGGAATGCCGTTTCAAATCCGCCTCCGGCGGAAAAATTTGAAACGCAGGGAGCGGGGAAGGATTTTTTTCGCTTGAATTATTTCATGAGATCGCTGCGCTAAGTCTTGGTTCTTTTTTTCAAGAAAAAGAACGGCGTATGAAAAGTCATCGTTAAGTTTATTTAACGCTTAAAGGCCCCAGCGTTCTTTAACTAAGGGTGGTGCCGGTGAGATCATCTTTTTATTGGAAGCCAGATAATTATCTGGCTCTACGTGGGATATTACTTCTCTTCCTCTTCCCCCGCGGCGGGTTTCAGTTCTTTGAGTTGCTTTTTTAGTTCTTTTGCTTTTTTGCGTTCGGCGCGGCGTTCTATGCGGGCGGCTTTTTTAATTTTACGCTCGGCTTTGTAGGTTTTCATTTGGTCGGCGCGGGCTTTCATTTCCTGCTCTTTCTCATCGCTGTAGCCTACGCTTTGCCTGATGCCGCCAAGCAGGGTCTTCCAAACGGTTTTAAAGAAGGGGTAATCCAACGGACGTGGGTTGTTAACGTAAAACGAGCGGGGAGCTTCATCGGCATTATCCGGGTTATTATGCTTGATCACTATCGCGTTAGCAAAAAACGACGCGATGGTCATGTGCTTCATTTTATTTTTAACCGTGTCGGGTTTCAGCAGAGTTACTTTTAAATCGTTGTAAAGCATGGTCATGCGGCCTTTAGAACCATTCCTATCTGCATCGATATCAAAATCAAAGCTTTTCAGTTTACCCGAATTAATCTTGACCATGGACAGGTTGGTGACACTTTGGTTAAGCACCCCTAAATTAAGCGGACCTAAATGCCCCTTGTAGCTATAACCCAAATCCTTGCCGGCCATATCAAACCTGAATTTGATATCGAGCCTGCCTTTATTCATAAACAAAGTACCGAGGGAAGCGTCGCAATACTTATTTTTTGCCAGCGCGACTGCATTGGTAGTGAGGTTACGAATAACGCCGTTGGTATTATTAAAGAATACGTACCCCTGTTTTTGCGATTTGGCGTTCAGCTCGGTATAGCCGATATCGAAATGCTTTAACTTGACGGTATCTATAATTAAATCGGTTTTCAGCCGGTAAATTCCCGAGTTAGGGAACGTCACAGCACGATCGCCTTTAGCAAAGGCTTTCTTTATCATGGATAGATAAGGATTACTGAACACCCCCAACCGGCCGTTGGATAATACCAGGCTGCTGGCCGTCAACTTCCGGTATTTATGATAGTTGAAGAAATCGAAGTTATTCAGCTGCAGAGAATCTACGTGGACTGTAAACCTATCTTTAGTGGTTTTATCAAAAAAGCGTTCGGCGCTTAGCGGCTCCAGGTTAACATCTAAACCATTTACCTGTGATGTACGGGTAGATAAGGTTAACTGCTTAACCCGGTAATTGTACAGGCCGTTAGGTGTGGTGCCATGAAAGTTATTAATCTCGGTTACAATATCGCTGCAAAACAGGAAGCGGTTTTTGTCGGTCATGGATGCCGAATCAATCAGCAGATCGGTCGCGCTCAGGTTTAGTTCTTTTAGTTCGGATATGGCAACTTTATAGCCGGTGTGGTCTTCGTACTTAAACTGCACATCGTTTAAACCCACCCGACCCACGTGGATGGATTTTAAAGTTTTTGAGATGCGCTGGTAAAGGTTGCGGTTATCTACCGGGATGGTATCCTTCACGCGGTTTTGCCGGTAGTTGATATTCAACTCGGGGGCGCTTAATACAATCTCGCCAATATCCAATTTGCGGTTAAAATAAAGCCGGAAGGGGTGGATATGATTTAAAACCAGCTTTTTAATATGCAGGCGATAAAGATTGTTGGGCTGTAACCCGCGTTGCTTTAATTTGTTGTACATGCCCATGTTAGGCTGCACATCTATATTGAAGATCACAATCGTCCCCCGCAAAATGTGCAGATCGGCCCTGGCAAAATCAATTTTATAAAGACTATCCGAAGCGTTGATTACCGTGTTCTTAACCGTTTTGCCTAAAATAGGCGAGAAGTACAGGTTGATAAAAAAGCCCGCCAACAGCACCAGCGCAACCAACACAATCAATATGCGGGCGGTAACGCGCTGCCATCGTTCTTTTAAAAAGTTCAGGTTCATTCGTATCACTCGGGACTCTTTTCTTTTTGCTCTTTATCTTTTTGCTGCTGCTCTTGTTGTTTCTTCAGTTCTTTGGCGGCTTTCTTTTCGGCCCGGCGTTTTTTACGGTCTTCTTTAAACTTGTTAAACTTATCTAATAAACCGCTTACTGTAGTTACCGCCTTGGTTACATTGCTCTCAGTTTTTTTACTGAAACCAACGCTGGGTTTCAGGCCATCAAGCAGGCCCTTGTACAAAAAGCTGAAGAACGATACCGTAGGCTCCCGTTTCAGGTCAATTGGTCCCGGCCTGAAATTACCCTTTTTATCCGGGTTATCGTTATCAATTATTAAAGTATTGGCAATTTTAGAGATAAAACCCTGCTTCACCAGTTTGTTGGTGGCGCTGTCTTTCTTCAGCAATTCCACGTTCAGGTTTTTATAATAAAATTCTAAATGCCCGTGCCCGCCGTAATTGCTGGCATCAACATTAAAGTTCAGTTTTTGTATATCGGCCGATTTTACGTGCACCAATGCCAGCGGCCTTACCAGCTTATCCAGTTTGCGGCCATCCATTTGCCCTAACGATCCGCTGTAGTTAAAAGCCCCATTTTTAGCGTTTAAATCAAATTTAAAGTTGACGGCTAAGGGAGCTTCGCCCAAAAAACGCGTGCGGATGCGGGCTATCATAAACGGATTTTTCTTTTTGGCATCCGCATCATTAGTAACGTTATAAAAGTTACCCGAAGTATTCTCGAAGTTAATTATACCCGTGTAGCCCGATACCGCATCAGCTTCGGCATAGGTAATGCTGGTATTATGTAGATTCAAACGGCTCAGTTTCATATCCAAAGCCACTTTTTGCAATTGCTGATGCGGGTCTTTACCAATCTTACTGGTTTTTTTGCCTTTGTACGAGTTATCAGCGTAGATTTCCACTTTACCGTTGCTGATATCCAGCATGCCGGCATACAGTTTCTGATCGCGCAGGAAACGCTGCAAATCGATATCGGTAATGGCAATGCGTTTAAAGGACAGATCGAAGCGATCATCCGACCGTTGGATCTTTTTAAAGAAACCTTTTTTACTGTAGCGCGGCTCCAGTTCGGCATTATCTAACACCATGCTGCGGCGGGCGGTAGAGAAAGCGAGTTGTTTAACCTTCACGTAGTACAGGCTATCGGCGGTGGCCAGTTTATAATCGTGCAGGGTAAATTCAACGCCCCGGGTGTAGTAAAACCGTTCCGGATCTTGCGAGGAAAGGGAATCGATCAGGATGTTAGATATCCCAATATCCAGGTGTTTCACAGCCGTAAGCTTGGTTACCGCATTGCTTTTATTGATATAAGTAAGGCTGATATCCTTTAAGCCGATAGAGTCTATTTTGAGTTGCTTAAACACCTTCTTCATAATCTCGTAAGGTGTTTTTGATTTTCCCACTTTTACGGTATCGTTAAACGGCAGGCGCTTGTTTACAATGGTCAGGTCGGGATTATCTATGGTGATCGCATCAATATTCAGGATCTTTTCCTGGTAGGCTCGTTTAGCGCCCACGTTTTTAATGCTCAGTTTTTTTACCGAGAGGGTGAACAAGTTATCGGGCGCTTTTTTTTGCGCCAGCAGTTTATTGTAAACGTTGGTATCGGGCACCAGTTTAAAATCCTTCAGCGTGGCGTTGCCCGATGCGATGTTGAGATCGAAATCAGAATACTCGATATGGTAAAGGCTATCGGTAGAGTTGGTCACCATTTCCTTCAGCTGGGCTTGTAGCAGGGGTTTCCACTTATCGCCGCCAAGGTATTTTTGATAAGCATAATAGCCGCCGCCAGCCAACAATACCAATAGCAGGGTTAATATCAGCGGCCAGCGTGGGAATACTTTTTTAGTTGGATGGGTAGATGCCATGGATTACAACAGTTTAATTGATGTACGTGTAACAACGAAAAAGCGATTTTGTTAATTGGCTGACAAAGTGTCACCCAATAAATCAAAATTTGTGTATTTTTGCGGCCTAAGTTTTAAAAAGCATGATGGATCTGGTTATCCCGAATAAAGAGCACGATGAAGAAAGACAAGGCGAAGCGCTGATGCTGGAGCCTGTGGTGGGGAAAAATACAGGCCGTAAACTTTATATTGAAAGTTACGGCTGCGCCATGAATTTTTCTGACAGCGAGATTGTTGCTTCTATTTTGCAGGACAGCGGTTTTGAAACTACTAAAGATTTTTTCAATGCCGATGTGGTATTTATTAATACCTGCTCCATTCGCGAAAATGCTGAAGTACGCGTACGTAACCGCCTAAAGGAGTTTAAATCGGCCAAAACCGCTAATCCGGGGATGATTGTCGGCGTACTGGGCTGTATGGCCGAACGCCTGAAAGCTAAATTTTTAGAAGAAGAAAAACTGGTAGATGTAGTGGTTGGCCCCGATGCTTACCGCGATTTACCTAACCTGATAGATACCGTTGATGGCGGCCAGAAAGCCGTGAACGTATTGCTAAGCCGCGAAGAAACTTACGCTGATATTAACCCGGTACGCTTAAACAGCAATGGCATTAATGCCTTTGTATCTATTATGCGGGGCTGCGATAATATGTGTTCGTTCTGCGTGGTGCCATTTACCCGTGGCCGCGAACGCAGCCGCGAACCGCTATCCATAGTAAAGGAATGTACCGACCTGTTCAACGCCGGCTACCGCGAGGTAACCCTGCTGGGGCAAAATGTGGATTCGTATAAATGGAGTGGGCAGTTGTCAGTTGACAGTGGGCAGGTTACGCCGGACAATTTGCAAGCTGCAAACTCTAAACTGCCAACTGTAACTTTCGCTAACTTATTAGAGATGGTGGCGCTGATCAGTCCGGAGTTGCGGGTGCGGTTTTCAACATCGCATCCTAAGGATATTCTGGATGATGTGCTGTACACTATTGCCAAATACGATAATATTTGTAACTACATTCACCTGCCGGTACAGTCGGGTAATAGCCGGGTGCTGGATATTATGAACCGCACTTACGATCGTGAGTGGTACATGGAGCGGGTTGATGCTATTAAACGCATTATTCCGGGTTGTGCCATCTCTACCGATATCATCACCGGTTTTTGTACCGAAACAGAAGAAGAGCACCAGGATACCCTGAGCATGATGGACTACGTGCAGTACGATTTTGCCTACATGTTTATGTACTCGGAACGCCCGGGTACTTTGGCGGCCAAACGTTTTGCCGACGACATCCCCGAAGATGTTAAAGCGCGCAGACTGAGAGAAGTGATTGACAAGCAACAACATTATTCGCACGTAAACACCCAACGCGAGTTAGGCAAAGTACAACGTGTGCTGATAGAAGGCTTCTCAAAAAAATCAGACAAAGACTACGCCGGCCGCAGCGATAAAAACGCAATGGTGATTTTCCCGGTTGATGAAAATTACAAACCAGGTCAGTATGCGAATGTGCTGGTAGAAAGATGCACGACTGCGACGCTGATCGGCAAAATAGTGTAAGCCCCCCGACCCCCTAAAGGGGGAGCATTTGGCGGGATTACAAATTTAATAACAATGCTCCTAACCCTTTCGGGGACGAGGGGCTAAAAATCATCTTACTCACTCCCCCTTTAGGGGGTTGGGGGGCTTTTGGCTTATGGAGATTATAGAAATTAAACAACGCTTTGGCATTATCGGCAATTCGCCGTTATTGAACAGGGCTATACATATAGCAAACCAGGTTGCACCTACCGATATTTCTGTACTGATTACAGGCGAAAGCGGGAGTGGTAAAGAGGTTTTCTCGCACATCATCCACCAGATGAGTCCGCGTAAGCATGGGCCGTTTATTGCGGTTAACTGCGGCGCTATCCCTGAGGGGACGATTGATTCAGAACTGTTCGGTCACGAAAAAGGGGCTTATACAGGCGCCGTTGGCGAACGTAAAGGATATTTTGAAACCGTAAACGGCGGAACGATATTTTTAGATGAGATTGCCGAAATGCCATTAGGTACCCAGGCGCGTTTGCTGCGGGTGCTGGAGTCGGGGCAGTTTATTAAGGTAGGATCATCTAAAGTAGAAAAAACCAACGTGCGCGTAATTGCCGCAACCAACGTTGATGTTTTCGATGCGGTGAAGAATGGCAAGTTTCGCGAGGATCTGTACTATCGTTTAAATACCGTACCGTTAAAGATCCCGCCTTTGCGCGAACGTAAGGAAGATATTTATCTGATCTTCCGGAAATTTACATCAGATTTTACCGATAAATATCGCACCCCGCCCATTCATTTAGATGATGATGCACAGCAAATGCTGGTCAACTACTCGTGGCCGGGTAACGTGCGCCAGTTAAAAAACATGGCCGAGCAACTGGCCGTGTTAGAGCGCGACCGCACCATCACAGCCCAAACACTGATGACCTATATCCCGGTTGAAAGTACTGGTCGTAATTTGCCTATGCGTTTGGATAATCAGCCTAAAGAGGATTTCTCCGAGCGGGATATCCTGTACAAAGTGCTGTTTGATATGAAGCGTGATATGATGGAGTTGAAAAAGCTGGTGGCCGATATTATTGAGCATGGCGGCATATCGCCTAACTACGATAGTAACTCGCCCGTGCTGAACCAGCTTTACCGGGATATCGAACTGCCGGTAAATGATCATCACCATCACGATGCGCCACAATTTACCCTGCAACAACCCGTTAATAGCAATATTAATAATATTAACAACGGTAACGGGGCCGATCATTTTAACATCACGCACAACGCCGAGGAGGTAGAAGAATCTTTATCGCTGATTGATAAAGAGTCGGACCTGATTCGTAAGGCTTTAAAAAAGCATAAAGGCAAGCGTAAAATGGCCGCGCACGAGTTAGGAATATCCGAACGTACCTTGTATCGTAAAATAAAGGAACTAAATTTGTAACGTGGTAGCATTAATGAAAAGGAGTTTAATTGTTCTGAGTTTATTCGCCGTGATGTCGATGTTTTCGTCATGCTCCATCACATTAAGCGGGGCTTCTATCCCGGCGGGAATGAAAACCATTGATATTGGCTACTTCGAAAACAATGCGCTTTTTGTGGTGAATAACCTGAGTCAGCAGGTTACCGAAGCGTTGAAGGAGCGGGTACGCTCACAAACCAGCCTGAGTATAGTGCGTAACCCCGAAGCCGATGGTGCTTTTACGGGTTCTATTACTACTTATAGTATTGCGCCGGTTTCGGTACAGGCGACGGGTAACAGCAACCAGGCGCCGATAGCCAATGCCAGCCGTTTAACTATTACCGTACGCGTGAAGTTTTCGGTAAATTTTAAAAATGCTACCCCTGCCGAAAAGAAATTAGGCTTTGAACAGGATTTTACCCGTACGGCAGATTTTACCGGCGATATCGCATCGAAAGAGCAGGGCTTAATTGCCACGATAAATAAACAACTTACAGAAGATATATTTAACAAGGCCTTTGCAAATTGGAACTAACAGGAGATATATTTAACAAGGCTTTTTGCAAACTTGGCCCGCAATTCGTAGCTTCAACCCCGTGGATCAGTATTTAAGCAACAGGCAAAAAGAGGTTTTATTACGATTATTGGCCAATCCGGCCGATAGCGGCGGAGCCTATCTGTCTAATTTACAAGAGTTAGTGAAACTGCATCCGCAGTCTGGCTTGTTCCGCGCCTTGTATGGCCGGGCCCTGAACGAAACTACTCCGCTGGTAGCAGGTGCCTATTTTGATAGTCGCGCGCTGCACAAATTACTGTACCATCACGATAATATTGCGCCAATTTCAAACGAGCAGGTTGTAATGCAACCCGACGGGAAGTTATTTAGCGCGCCTACTGCCCCTGCAACCGAAGAATTTAGCTTTGTAAGCGAAGCCAAAATTGCCGAAGTAGAACAGGCAGTAAATACGGTTTTAACAGATCACCCGGTTGAATTTCCGGATGTGCTTAAAGCGCATGAGCCTGTTGATGATATCGTTACAACAGAAGCAGAGCCGATAGCCGAATCTGCAACTGATTTTGCCGAACCTGTTGAAGTACCTTTAGAAGAAACTTTACCCGAACCACAGGAAGAAGAAACGCCGGCTGTTGCCGAAGTTGTTGAAGCTCCATTTGAGCCTGCACCATGGGAAGTGCCACATACAGAACCTGCATCGCAAGCTGCAACCGAAGAAGAGGAAGAACCACTTGGCCGCGCGCCATGGGAGTTGGACGAAGATGATGAGGACGAAACCCCTGCTACCGCCCCACAACCCGAGCCGGCATATTTTGAGCCGGTAGCTGCCGAGCCTGAACCGTTAAGCCTGCAACAGGAAGAACCTGCCGTTGCCGAACACCAGATTGATGACGAACTGGCCAGCAAGTTAGCTTACTGGGCAACGTTAGAGGATGAGTATGATGCACCTGCAGCACAGGTCCATGCTCAGCAAGAGCCGGTGCAAGCTCAGTCCGAAACTCCGATTAACGACGAGGTTTACAGCGAGATAACAAGCATTGATGATATTGGCCTGGCGCAGATTAACAGTGCACCGGCTGAGAAAGAAAAAACCAAGCCGGACGAAGAAGAGCGACTGATTTTAGGCAACATTGCCGCTACCGATTTCTTTAGATTTGATAAGGCCTTTGGCGATTCATCTACACGTAATGTACCCGAGGCAGAACAAAAAGCTGCTCCTGAAAATACCCCGGCTCCGCGCCCACAGCCGGAACCAGCCAAGCCGCTTGAAGAAAAAAAATCCGCGCAAAGCGATGTTTCTAACTATCACGATGATAAAATGCCATACACTTTTATGTGGTGGCTGGATAAAACCCGTCGCGAGCATGGATCATTGTATCAGCCTTATACCAAGGCACCGGTAAGTCGCCCTGCTAACGAAGCCCCGACCACCGATACCCTGGCTAAAACGCGCCCGGATGAGTTGCAGCAGCAGTATTTTGAGAATATTTTCCACCTGTCATCGGCCGAGGATTTTGTGCCGGATGCTGCGCAAACCGTTGAGTTTGACATGCAAAGCAAAGAGGACAGGATCATTCAGCGCTTTATAACCGAAGACCCGCAGATCCATCCGCCGGTAGGCGAAAAATTGGATACCGAGAACAAGGCGAAGAAGAGCTCGGAAGATGGGTATGAGATGGTAACCGAAACTTTGGCCCGTATTTATGCCGACCAAATGCTATTTCCAAAAGCCATAGCTACTTATAAAAAATTAATGTTGAAATATCCGGAAAAAAGCCGTTACTTTGCATCCCGTATTGAGAATTTAGAAAAACGAACTAATTAATTATATCAAAAAGAAATGGCCATCCTGTTAATTATCCTTGCCGTTATTGTTTGCGTGTTTTTGGGCTTTATCGTACTGATCCAAAACCCTAAAGGCGGTGGTTTATCATCAAATTTTTCGGCTTCGTCGCAGTTAATGGGCGTACAAAAAACCGGCGACTTCCTTGAAAAAGGTACCTGGTTTTTAGCTATCGCTTTAATGGTTTTATCGTTAGGTATTAACGTTGTTGTAAAAGGCGGTTCTACCAAAGCTGATACCGGCGTTAACGATGAGGTGATTGAAAAAGCATCTAAACCATCGGCTCCAACTACTCAGGCTCCAATGTTACCGGGCGCTGCTACTAAACCGGCTACCACTACAGATAGCACTAAGAAATAATTTATCCCCGTAAGGGATTATAAAATATTAAAAAGGCTTTGGGTTAATACCTGAAGCCTTTTTTTGTTGGGATAAAATCCCTGAATCGCAGTTGATGCGCACAATGTCGTTAAGTTAAAGGATTCTCCACCCCATCGGGGTGAAAGCTTTGTAGTAAAAATCCGTTTTAAGCTTAGAGTGCCGTAGGTACTCAATGTATTTGGTTTAACACCTGACGGCGTTGTTTCGTTTGTCAATATTTTTTCTACAAAGCTTAAACCTCTACGAGGTTCCCAAACGCTTAGCTTAATGATATTGCGCGCGCCCCCTTGCTGGCGCGCGCGTGTCTGAATTAACTGCGCGTGCCGCGCCTTTATGTTACGTATTAACGTTAACGAGTAAAAGTCAAAATTTAATCCAGTTAATATGTTTAGGGGGCGCGGGACGCGCATTAAAATTAGGCACGCGCGGGACGCGCGCGCCAGCAATGAACCAAAAGAAATCCCTTTTAAAGTAGGTGGCTCCGATGGAGCCCGTCTCAACTTGTTTAATTTTTCTATAAACACGATGGTCCTACGGACCGTAGGGGTTAACAATTTTTCAGACACTCCGTTAGGAGTACTGTGTTTATAGAAAATTGAGGAGAATTTTAAAGGCTCCGTAGGTGCCGCCTAAGCTTTGGGGTTTTAAAAATGGTCCCCCGAACGCAATAAGTCCGTTACAAAAACCATTGGCCGCTATTTGTATTATATTTGCCCACCAATTGTAACCTGCCAACCTGACACGGCTTTATTAACAATACGTTAAGGCCGTCAGTTTGCATGACGCTTTGCTGACAATTAATCAGTATGTGCTGACAATTTTAAACCAACGGTTTGCTTGGCACAATTGATGTGAAATAAGCGTACAGAACAAAACTAAATAAAATATAAAAACTAAAATTTTATGTCGTTAAACGTTAAACCTATTGGAGACAGGATTTTAATTGAAGCTGCTCCGGCTGAAACAAAAACCGCATCGGGCATCTACATCCCTGAAACTGCACAAGAGAAACCACAACGCGGAACTGTTGTAGCTGTTGGTCCGGGCAGATATGCTGAACAAACAGGTACGTTGATCCCTATCAGCGTTAAAGCTGGTGACAAAGTACTTTACGGAAAATTTGCCGGTCAGGAGTTTTCTTTAGATGGTAAAGATTACCTGATCATGCGCGAATCGGACATCTACGTGGTATTAAGCTAAGTTTGAATTGATTGATGTGCAGATGTGCGAATATGCATATGTGCGGATGAATTGAGAATAAGCACCGGTGAAATAAACATCTAACCGGTTAAATCAAATAAAAAAACTAATCTGTGAAATCATCACCAAATCGGTGAAATCATAAAAAAATCATAAAAGAAAATGGCAAAACAAGTTAAATATAATGTAGAGGCACGCGACGCCCTGAAAAGAGGCGTTGATATTTTGGCTAATGCAGTTAAGGTGACATTAGGCCCTAAAGGCCGTCACGTAATTATCGATAAAAAATTCGGTTCACCGGCAATCACTAAAGATGGTGTTTCAGTTGCAAAAGAAATTGAACTGAAAGATGCTATCGAAAACATGGGTGCGCAAATGGTGAAAGAAGTAGCATCAAAAACTGCTGACATTGCAGGTGATGGTACTACTACAGCTACCGTATTGGCACAAGCAATTGTAACTACGGGTATTAAAAACGTAGCTGCCGGCGCTAACCCAATGGACCTGAAACGCGGTATTGACAAAGCAGTTGTTGCTGTTGTGGCCAGCCTGCGCGAGCAAAAACAAGATGTTGGCGATGATTTCGACAAGATTAAACAAGTAGCATCAATCTCGGCTAACAACGACGACGTTATTGGCGAAATGATTGCTGACGCAATGAAAAAAGTAGGCACCGGCGGTGTGATCACTGTTGAAGAAGCAAAAGGTACCGAAACTGAAGTTAAAACTGTAGAAGGTATGCAGTTTGACCGTGGTTACCTTTCTCCGTACTTCGTTACCAATGCTGATAAAATGGAAGCGGAACTGGATAACCCTTATATCCTGATCTACGATAAAAAGATCTCTTCGATGAAGGAATTGCTTCCTATTTTGGAGAAACAAGTACAAACCGGCAAACCATTGTTAATTATTGCTGAAGATTTAGATGGCGAAGCGCTGTCTACTTTAGTGGTAAACAAAATCCGTGGCTCGCTGAAAGTGGCTGCTGTTAAAGCACCAGGCTTTGGCGATCGCCGTAAGGCAATGTTACAGGATATCGCTGTATTAACCGGCGCTACTGTAATATCTGAAGAAAGCGGTTACAAATTAGAGAACGCTGATTTGGATATGTTAGGTAATGCTGAGAAAGTGACTATCGATAAAGATAACACTACAGTTGTTAACGGTGCCGGCCAGGCTGAAGAAATTCAAAAACGTGTAAGCGAAATCCGTGTGCAAATCGAAGCTACTACTTCTGATTACGACCGCGAGAAATTGCAGGAGCGTTTAGCTAAACTATCAGGCGGTGTTGCCGTGTTATACATCGGTGCAGCATCTGAAGTGGAGATGAAAGAGAAAAAAGACCGTGTTGATGATGCTTTACACGCAACCCGTGCGGCTGTTGAAGAAGGTATCGTAGCCGGTGGTGGTGTTGCTTTCATCCGCGCGGTTGAGGCTTTAGCTACTTTGAAAGGTGATAACGAAGACGAGAACACTGGTATCCAGATCATCCGTCGCGCTATCGAAGAGCCGCTTCGCCAAATTTGCGAGAACGCAGGTATCGAAGGTTCTATCGTGGTACAAAAAGTTAAAGAAGGCACTGGCGACTTCGGTTACAATGCCCGTACAGATAAATACGAAAACCTGATTGCGGCCGGTGTTATCGACCCAACTAAGGTAGCCCGTGTTGCTTTAGAGCACGCTGCTTCTATCGCTGCTATGTTGTTAACAACAGAGTGCGTATTGGCAGACGAGCCTGAAGAAAACGCAGGCCACGCACACCCACCAATGGGCGGCGGCGGCATGGGCGGGATGATGTAATATCTGCAAGCTAAAAGCCGAAAGGTTAAAGCATAAAGCTTTTGAAAAGCGTCCCGAGTTTCGGGGCGCTTTTTTTGTTGTGGGGGCAGTTTAACTTTAACAAATTAAAATCCGCCATCTTTAGCAGCAGCAATCAACATGTTTGAATAATGCTGTTGTAACGGGGCTTTTAAAATATGCGTTATCCAGGGATCAAGAAATGCAAACCCGATATTTTTTGTTGTGCCGCTTACGTCTACTTGCTTTAATAAATCCTTCATTATTTGGGGGTAATTTGGGGGATTTATTTGATAGGCCGCTATAGAAAGCAGGCCATGTTTAAATGTGACATACCTGTTATCATAATCTTTAAGCTTTGGGTTGTTTAGTACCGCTATTGCTTCGGTTGGTTTTTCAGCTATCAAAAGCAATTCGGCATAATCAAGTGCAACCCACGAGTTATTTCGTGTTAAGCTATCGCGCTCCATACGTAATTTATAGTTGGCCAAAGCAATAGGCAACATTTTGCGATACTTAGCTTTTTTGTTGTCTTTCATATAAAGAACAAGGGCTTTCCAACTGCTATAGGTGCTTTGATAACGTTTTGCAAAATACTCATAAATAAGTCCGGCTTTACGATTTTGGCCAAGCGCCATATAGGCTTCTGGTTCGTCATGTTCAGCATCGGCTAAAGTCCATCCCCAATGGCTTTTTATGGTATCCACCACACCTATTACGTAGTCAAAATCTTTAATTGCGCCTTTGAAATCGCCTGCTTCAAAACGAATGACGCCATTGTTACTTCGTTGAAATAGGGGGAACGGTATATTTTTATCTATTTTAAGCAAACTGTCAATGTACGCCTTGCCCTCTATCCATTTTTCGCTGTTGCGATAATTGTTGAGTTCGCGTTGGATAGCATCAGGTAGCGATTGGGCGAAAACGCTGTTTGCAATTAAGGTTACACAAATAATGGTTTTTAATATTTTACAATAAGCTTTAAACATATTTTAATGATGCGGCAGGTTGGGGTTTTCCATAAGCTACTTCAGATTATTTGGCCATCGCCTCTAACTCCAGCAAAATTTCCTTTTGCTTAGCCGGATAGGCAGAATAAGGCAGCCATTGATTAAATGGCGTAACCCATCTCTGTTTCATTTTGCCGTGTTGCGCTATTGCGGCGGCAAGATCACTCTTTATTTTATTTAAGGTTGTCGCACCTGTCAGGTAATTTGCGGCTGCGCTAAGCAAATCTTTTACTTGCACATATTCAATATTCTCTTCGTTGTCTATATCCTTGTTGAGTGTTTCAATAGCTTCGGCAGGCCGGTTAGCTACGATCAATATGGAAGCGTATGACATGAGAAGGCTGGGTGGATAATGAAATTTAAGGTGCATGGTGAACTTATCCGGGTCGTACTTATCCTCGTTGTGCCACTCCATTTGGCTTTTGTACCTTGCTATTTCCAAATCCAAAGCACGGTGCACCATGGCAGTGTCTCCATTAATTTTAAAAGCTTTTAACACATTATCAAGGCCTGGCATTGTAGCATAGATTTTCGCGGCTTCTTCCGGCTCATTCAAAGCTAAGTAAGCATTGGCCATGCATTCGCTGGCATCGTCTAAGGCATAAATTTCTGCGTATTTATGGTTTTCTAAATCAATCAGGTATTGCCGAAGGTCTTTAATCCCGCCGCGATAATCCCGGGTATGAATGCGTGCTATGCCTACCATATTAAAATATACGTTTCGAGCGTAAGTGGCCGAATCGGCTTTCAAAGCCTTGTCTGCATACTCCACAACCTTGCTCCACTTGCTTTCGGTAAGCAAATCATGAATCTGCGCAGTTAACTCGGCGGCATATTCTTTAGGCTGTACGATATAATTTTTAGGCAATGGCGTTCCTAATTCATCAAAAAAGATTTTAAAAGATGATCTGTTGCCAAGCCTTTTAATAAATGTAGGATCAATTTTAAATGGGTTACCATACAAGCCTACGTCGCTATGCGATTGAATTAAAGCTAATTCGGTAGGTAGGGTTGTTAACCGGTTATTACCTAAATCGATAGAGCGAAATTGAATCATGCTCCATTTAGGAGTTGCGGGTAACTCAGTAAGACCGTTGCCGCTTAGGTTAATAAAGAAGTTTTTTCGCGGCATGTAAAAAATAAAATCAAAAATACTTTGCTTATCAAGCAGCGGGTTTCCGGCTAAACTTATATAATTAAGATTATTGGCATGTTTTAAACCCGGCGGAAGGGCCATTGGTGCCGCGATACTGCCATCCAGATTAATTTCTGTGATATTTTTATAAGTGTTAAATGATAAGGGTAGCGACTTTAATTTGTTATGAGCCAAAGACAAAGAATGCATTTTGGTGTAGCGATTGATGTGTTCGGGTATCGATACCAAAAAATTATTACTAAGCCCGAGATACTTCAATTGATATTTACCGGCGGCAATATCGGGCATGGTTGCGATTTGATTGCTATAAAGTTCTATACGCTCTACCGTACCATTGTTTTGCAGGCCACCGGGAAACTCCTGCAATTGGTTTTGCGCCAGGTTTACAAACTTAAGCTGCCGAAGGTTTTCCCAACCGCTTGTAGCGGTGGTTAGGTTGTTTTCGGATAGATTGATATCTGTAAGCCCGCGTAAGGTAGTAATGGCCGACGGCAGTGTGGTTAAGCTGTTGTTTCTAAGGTTCAATGCTTTTAGCTGGTCGCAATGGTATGCATCGGCCTGGGGCAATTCTAATAGTTCATTGCCGTTTAAATCTAAGGATGTAAGTGCCTGTAAATTAAACAAGCTGATGGGTAAGGTACTTAACTTATTAATGGGCAGGGAGATTAGTTTTAGCGCCGGCAAATCATAAAAAATATCGGGTAGCGAAGTGATATTGCAAAACGGCATCGATAGGGTTTCAATCTCCCTGAAATCGGCCAGCACGGCCAGATCTTTTACCTGAGTTGCTTCTGTGTTTAGTGAACCGGAAACAGACAGATTTTTTAAGCCGGATAAGTTTTGTAAAGCGCTAAGGGATATCGCATCCTTACGGTTTGATAGACGAATTGATAAGCTTGTTAAACCTTTTAATTTCCCAACTTCCCCTAAAACGGCCACGGAGGTTGTGCCACTACCCGATATACTTAATTTTGTAACCTGTGTTAATTTAAAAAGTACACCTGTATCTTTTAGGTAAGGCAGATAAATATCAAGCTGCTTTAGCGATTTAACCTTCGTCAGGTTTAGCAAACCGGTATCACCGGCAAGCGGCTTAGGGGGGGGAGCCCCAATTACAAATGGCTGTAACGCACCTATGGTAATACCTACGTTTTCCCAATTAGCGCTACTCAAATCATTGGTGCCAATATTTGTCGCACTCAGCGTTATTTTTTTTAAATTTTTAAAGTTGGTTATTGATGCAGGCAATTGCTGGTCGGTACCGGTAATTGCCAACTGTTGCAGACGCTTTAGCGCGGCAAGCTTAGCCAGCGCATCGGCCATATCCAATTTATGGGCATTACCGAAGCTAACTTCGGTAAGCTGTTGCAGGTTAATGAAATTGGGCGGCAACCGGTATTGTTTATCATTAGCCGCCGGATAAACAGGGTCGTTAATGGCCAGGCTGGTAAGCCGGGGCAGTTTGCTTAGCTGCGCACATGCCTCTGTGAGATTGAGCATGGGAGTGTGATCTAAACGTACCCCAAATACGTTATTCGCTAATCCGCCATCAATAATTAACTGTATATCGTTAGCAGCCGCTACTTTTAAGTTTATAGTATCTGTATTAACGTAGGGTGGTTTGTTTTTCCCGATGAAAAAGCCGGGCTGCTCAAACGCATGATAAAGAGGCCCGCTTTGATACGGCGTTATTGATTGTGCAAACAGCCAACCGGGCTGTACCACCAACAAAACCAATACTATTTTACAATAAACTTTAAACATAGTTTAAAGATGCAAAGGCATCTTCTTTTCCATAAATCAAGGTAAAAACTTTTTATAAAAGCAACTGTATCAGATACCCTACAGCGTATTGTTTTTTACTAAACACACTACTTGTCATGCCAGGGTAAAGGCAGCGTCATGGGTTAATTAAATGATTAAATTTTGGTTAATTCCAATGTTTTTGAAGCTAATTTTGTACAGACGATGAAAAAGGCGCGATAAAAGGCACACCATTTGCATTAGTCTTAATACCATGAAATACATAATAGAAAAACAACAACAAATTAAAAGCGCCCTGGTCGACTTTGTGTTAATCAAAGGCCCTGAATTATTTATTGCCATTTACGGGTAACTAATAATTGCTAAATTTGCCCCATCATCACTATGGCGGCAACTAAAGTAGTTTATAAAAACAAGGTAGACGAGATCTACGACAAAGCATACACCTGGGCCTTAGATCATGGCCCGAACATCATCATCGGCCTCGTAATTTTATTTGTAGGCTTATGGCTCATCCGGCTGCTAAAATCGCGTATGCGCCGTCACATGAGCAACCGCGAGGTCCACTCCACTTTACAACCCTTTTTTCTTAGTGTCAGCATAACCGGACTAAACATCCTTTTAGTCGCCATTGTATTAAACGTGATGGGAGTGGGGGTAACGCTGTTTACCACCATTTTCGGGGCGTTTACCGTTGCCGCAGGTTTGGCGCTATCGGGAACCTTCCAGAATTTCGCCGGCGGGATTTTAATTTTATTACTGAAACCTTTCGATTTGGATGATAGCATTTTAGCCCAGGGGCAGGATGGAAAGGTCATCTCTATCCAGATCTTCTACACTGTTTTGCTTACCGCTGATAATAAAACCGTAATTATCCCCAACGGGAAATTGTTTAACGAAGTAATTACCAACGTAACCCGCGAAGGCAAGCGTCGCCTTGATTTTGAATTTAAGTTGGAGTACGCGGTAGATGTTGACCAGGTAAAGGAGGTAATTTATAAGGCCATTACACAAACCGCCAACGTGCTAACTGAACCTGCCACCAAAGTGGGCGTATTTGCTTTAGAGCTGGATGGTATCCGTTTTACGGTACGTGTATGGGTTGAACCGGCCTATTTTCTTTCGGCCAAGCTGGAATTGCAGGAGAACGTAATTAAGGATTTAAAAGCCGCCGGTGTTAAATTGCCGGGAGTTGCATTACCCACACCACCACCTCCTCCCGAAGAGGAAGAACCAGCCGCCTCCGCCCCCGAGCAACAATCTTAATTAAGCTGTTGATTTTGAACGGATAAAAGCTTATATTCGTTCATGACCAACAACCGCCGCCATTTCATAAAGCAAGCCGCCGCGTTAACCGGTGCGTTTTCTGCCACCAGTTTATTTAGCCAGGCCCACGCTGCCGATTTTGCCAAAGCTGCCAAAAGGATAGCTAATCTAAGTCCGGCCGAGGCTGCACAGGATGAGGATTACTGGGCGGTGATTCAACGATCATACACGGCAAATGGCGAGATCATCATTTTAAATAATGGCGGAGTATCGCCGCCGCCGGTTGTAGTGCAAGAGGCTGTTGAGCGATATAATCAATTGTCCAGCCAAGGGCCATCGTACTATATGTGGCGCATTCTTGACCAGGGCCGCGAACCACTGCGCGAAAAACTTGCAGTACTGGCGGGTTGCGATCCCGAAGAGCTGGCTATTAACCGTAACGCTACCGAAGCTCTTAACTCTATTATATTAGGTTTGCCGCTGCAAAAAGGCGATGAGGTAATTGGCTGCAAGCAGGATTATCCACACATGATGGGCGCCTACAAGCAACGCGCCCTGCGCGATGGCATCGTTTATAAACAGCTCAACTTTAAATTCCCGATAGAGAATGACGAGGAGATTGTAAAGGCTTACGCCGATGCAATTACCCCAAAAACAAAGCTGATCCATGTAACCCACGTAGTAAACTGGGTAGGCCAGATTATGCCGGTACGTAAAATTGCCGATATGGCGCATGCCCGCGGTATTGAAGTGATGTGTGATGGCGCGCACAGCTTTGGCTTGTTGGATTACAAGATCCCTGATCTGCATTGCGATTATTGGGGTACCAGTCTGCACAAGTTCCTGTCGGCCCCGGTAGGTAGCGGAATGATGTGGGTGAAAAAGGAAAAAATCTCGAAAATATGGCCGCTATTAAGTGACGACGTGCCCGATAGCCCGAACATCCGCAAGTTTGAAAACCTGGGTACCCGCAGCTTCGCGATAGAGCAGGGGATAGGCGAGGCTGTAAATTTCCATAACAGCATCGGTAACAAACGGAAGGAAGAGCGCGTTCGCTATTTGAAAAATTATTGGGCCCAAAAGGTACAGCACATCCCGGGTGTAAGATTGCAAACATCGCTGAAGCCAGAATATTCCTGCGGGATTTGCGGCGTAAGTATAGATGGTATGACTGTTGCCCAACTCAACGACACCTTTTTCACCAAATATAAAATCCACACCACCGGCATGGTGACCGACAACGTTAACTGCGTACGCGTTACGCCGCATGTTTATACCACCATTGCTGATTTGGATAAGTTAGTGAAAGCGATAACTGAGATTGCAGGCAATAAAGCGGAGACAGCGCAGAAGGGGTAATAATGCGCAGATTTACTTTCCTGCATTTAGAGATTCGGCGACTGAGTTTAGAGGATATCTTTTTTATTTTAATTTATACGGCTTTAGTGGTTTGGGCCTATATTTCCTTTTCTAATGACAAAACACGTTTCGGGTTATTGCTTGTAATAGTTTTTACAAACAGTTATTTTACAGCAGCAACCCATTTTGGACTGAGATTGAACAGTTTATATTTTTCTTTGATTTGGATGGCCTTATGCGTCGCTACTGCGATACGTTATCAAACCATTTTTGCAGCTGTACCTCTGATGTCATTTTTTACTTATCAGGTCATCAGATGTGCTTTTTGGAATAAATACGATAGGGAATTTATTCCATTTGATACAGGACGGGGAGTGTTGTATCGATACCGCAGCACAATAGAGCGAAGGGTTGGCGGACCTAAGGATAAAGATGCGATGCGGATACTAATTGCTTTAATCGTTATCGAGTTTATGGTTTGCCTTGCAACCCTTGTTGGTAAAAAAATCCAAGGTAATTAGGAAATCGAAAATCCGAATTCTACAATCCTCTTACTTTATCTGCGCCTCCACAACCGGTGCAATTAGTTTCACCCAAAGCGCGTACATGCTGGCAGATGGATGCAGACCGTCGCCGGCGGTGAGGGTTTTATCGGTAGCGGCTCTTTTTGATACGGGGGTGATGTCGATATAGTTAACACCAAATTTATCGCTCTCAGTTTTATTTATTGTGTTAAATGTATCAATTTGCGGGCCTATAACGGCATCCTGGCCGTTAGCATAAGGCGTAACACCATAATCGGGAATAGACACCACAAACACGCGCTTAGGGTTGCCCTTGGCAAAGCCTATGGCGGTATTTACCAGGTAAACAAAATTATTGCGATAATCTTCCTTATCCCTACCCTGGTACTGGTCGTTAACACCTATCAGCAGGGTAACCATATCATAAGTTTGCCCTTTATATCCGCCTGCCTCAATAGCCTGGATCAAATCGCCGCTGGTCCAACCGGTGCGGGCTATAACCAATGGCTGCGTAACCACATAGGCCGATAAAACATCGTGCAGTTGAAACGGAAAGCTATTTTCCTTCTCAACAGATTCGCCTACGGTGTACGAATCGCCTAAGGCAAGGTAGCTTACATATTTTTGCGGGCTCGATGTTTTGGGTGGTGTGGTCACAGGCGTAGTAGGGGGTGTTGGTGTGGTAGTTACGGGTGTTGTTGCTTTGCTGGTGGTATCAACCGCCGCAATGCTATCGGGCTGGGGCTGCGCTTTCTTTTTGCAGTCTGCCAAAAATATCGTTATAAATATCAAAAAAGCTATCCTCATATCACCTCCATACTAAACAGTACGGAAATATGGTGCTTAAGGTTTTCTTTAACTTTATCAAAATCAATTTCGTAGCCTAATTCGGCCTGCATAGATGTTACCGATTTGTCATCTATCCCGCAAGGGACGATGTTTTTAAAGTAATCTAAATCGGTATTTACGTTAAAGGCAAAGCCATGCATGGTTACCCAGCGGCTGCACCTAACGCCCATGGCGCAAATTTTACGGGCCTTATCATTATCAGCATCCAGCCATACGCCGGTATAGCCGGGGTAACGACCGGCGGCAATGCCATAATCGGCCAGGGTAAGGATCACGGCTTCTTCCAGCGTGCGCAGGTAAAGGTGGATATCGGTGAAAAAATTATCCAGGTCTAAAATAGGGTAGCCCACAATTTGGCCCGGACCGTGATAGGTGATATCACCACCGCGATTAATCACATAAAACTTAGCATGCTTTTGCTGCAGGCCCTTTTCATCCAGCAATAAATTTTTAGGCTCGCCGCTTTTGCCCAAAGTGTAAACGTGTGGATGCTCGCAAAATATAAGATAGTTAGGGGTCAGCGTTTCTTCAGCTTGATCATCGCCCGCCAAAGCCAGTTGGTTATTGCGGATAGCGATCTTGAGGTTTACCGAATCGCTAAAAATGGCTTCCTGTTTATCCCAGCCGTCTTTATAATCAATCATCCCCCAGTCCTGAAACTGAACTTGTTTATTCTTCATTTGATGCTCCCTTAACGTAGCCCACCATATAATCCTCGTATTCGAGGTAATGGACGGTATAATCTAATTTTAGCAGATCTTTTTGCAGCGTGGCATCCAGGCTGCCGGTCCCCTCAAAGCGGAAGGGTTGCAGGCTGATGTTATCTGCAAACGAAACCTCTTTTTGTCCGTGGCATTTATAAACCGCTTCTTTAGCGCACCAGCAGGCGTAAAGCGATTTTACCTTGTGTGCATCTGCCTTGGCAAAGGCCAGTTCGGCCGGGTTTAAAAAGCGGGGGGCAATACGCTCCACCTTTTGTTGAATCTGTTCGATATCAATCCCCACTTTGGCATTTTTGCTGATCATTACCGCGGCATAATCAAACGAGTGACTTAACGAGATATGGTAGGGCAAATTAACCAGGTAAGGCTTGCCGTGGGCGTCTATTTTACAATCGATGTATTCATCGGTATGCAGCATGGTGCGTAACAGCACGCGGGTGCCCAGCCAGTGCAGGTGGCGCTTGCCGTGGCGTAGTTTCTCTACAAAGGCCTTTTCTCCCTCATCTAATTGCAGTTGGGCGTACAGGTCTTCGGCGTCCTCTTCAATTTTCCAGAGGGCAAATTCTGTATCGTCATCAACCTGTTTGCTGTATGCTATGGCCATAAATTAAAATGCAAAAAGCTGTGCAAAATTACTCCAAATAATTCTATTTTAGTTGCCTTAGTACCCGGAATATGATTTTGTCAGACAAGCGCATTTTAGAAGAGATCGAAAAAGGCCATATTATTATCGAACCCTTTAAACGCGAGTGTCTTGGAACCAATTCGTACGATGTGCATCTGAGCAAACACCTGGCCACTTACCGCAGCCGCGTGCTGGATGCTAAGGTACATAACGAGATCGATCCGTTCGAAATTCCGAAAGAAGGTTATGTTTTGCAACCCGGCATACTGTACCTGGGCGTAACGGTTGAATACACCGAAACCCATAAACACGTTCCTTTTTTAGAAGGAAAATCGAGCACCGGCCGTTTGGGTATCGATATCCACGCCACCGCCGGTAAAGGCGATGTTGGTTTCTGCAACACCTGGACGCTGGAAATCTCCTGCGCACAACCCGTACGCATTTATGCTGGGATGCCCATCGGTCAGCTGATTTATTTTGCGGTGGAAGGGGAGATAGAAACACTCTACAACACCAAAGACAATGCTAAATACAACAATCCAACCACCCGCCCGGTTGAGAGTATGATGTGGAAGAATAAGTTTTAATCGTGCTGAATTGAACATTAGGATGGGGAATGAGGTTGCGTGTCGACGATATTCACAAGCCGTTCTTTTCCTTGATGAAAAGAACCAAAAATCAAGACAGCAAAATGCTTCCTTCGCCGCACAGGCCCTTGCCTTGCAAATCAGCCAGAACCACAGAGCGGTACCTTCGGGCTCCGGCTTCGCACCCACAGGCCTCCGCTTCAGCCCGAAGCTAATGCCCTCCCCACCACACAGGCCACCAAGTTCTGCCTGATTTCGCCCGGAAGCTGTTTGCTGTCGCCTGAAAAGCAGAGTTGTACTGCATAGCCGCTATGCGAGCGTGGGGCCGCGAAAAAACCGGGCCAGCGTTGGCGGGAATGCCGTTTCAAATCCGCCTCCGGCGGGAGAATTTGAAACGCAGGGAGCGGGGAAGGATTTTTTTCGCTTGAATTTTGGTTCTTTTTTTCAAGAAAAAGAACGGCGTGTGAAATTCAGCGATGATAATAGACAGTAAAATTGATGTGAATTGGTCTATTTCAGTGTCTCAACTGATTGTCCGCACTGGTACTTTGCAAGTGGGTTGCTGAAACAAGTTCGGCATGAGACTTTAATTTATTTTATCTTCCCGGCCATCATCCTGGCAAGCTTCTTTTGCTCGTCAAGGGTGTTCTTTTTGGATAGGGCTATCAGGGTATCCAACCTCTTATATTCGGGTGTTCCGTATTTGTAGGTGCCCATTACCGGGCGTTGTTTTTCCGGGGATCTTAACCAATCGGTAACGGTGTAAGTCGTGTCTTTATCGAAATAGGTGACCATAAAAACCTCGCGTAACTCAGCATGGAAGTTGAATCGTTTCTTCCCTTTGATGGTTTTGCCCTTCACCGGAGAGTATTTTACCATAAACATTTGCTGACTGGTCATCACTTCCCTCGTCCGCGTTTCTGTTGAATCTGTTGATCTGTGTTTGATTGTTGCTATCCTGCTTGTGGCCAGGGCATTTGCTGGCGCCAGCATTACTAATACGAGAGCTGTAAACGTGAGTTTGGTTAAGGTTTGCATGGTTTGTTGGTTTGGTTAAGATAAAGCTACTGTTTTATTTTTCATATTTATATTCAGGTAGTTTTAAGTTAAGGTAAATTTTATGTTTCCGCATCGTGAAGAATCTATGAATTTACCTTCACCGCAAACCTTTCGGCGCAATTTCTCTTGTAGTTTTACGTAGCTTCGTGTTTCATTTGACCATATCTATGACGATCAGAAAAATTATTGCCGGTTTAGGTGCGATTTTGTGTGTAGCGGTAATTTTTGCCTTTGTACGCGCGGACGATGACCCTATCAAAAAAATTGTAACCCAGCTAGGCAAATGGACCGATACCAACCCGCAGGAGAAAGCCTACCTGCATACCGATAAACCCTACTACGCCGCCGGCGAAGATATTTGGTTTAAAGCCTACGTAACCGTTGGCGAAAAGCACCAGTTATCGGCCCTGAGCCGGATTATCTATGTAGACCTGATCAATGATCGCGACTCTATTAAACAAACGCTTAAACTGCCCTTAACCAACGGTACAGCATCGGGCGATTTTAGCCTGCCCGATACCCTGAAAGCCGGCAACTATCGCCTGCGCGCTTATACCAACTACATGCGCAATGCCGGCAGCGAGTACTTTTTCGATAAAACTTTTTTCATCGGCAACGCAGCGGTGAATAATATTTTCGCCAGTACGGTTTATACTTATAGTAGCCAAAACGGTCAGCAAAAAGTATCGGCTGCCATTACCTATAAAGATCTTAACGGCACTCCTTACACCAATAAAGAAGTAAGCTACGAGGTACAGGCCGATGCCAAAAACGTAGCCCGCGGCAAGGGCGTGACCGATGGCAACGGTGTGCTTAATCTCAGTTTTACCAATAATCCTACACTTAAAGCCAACCGCATAGTCACCAATATTAAATATGCCGAAAAGAAAACCGATATGCTGACCTTGCCTATTAAGGCGGTATCAGACAAGGTGGATATCCAGTTTTTTCCTGAAGGGGGTAACTGGGTAAACGGCATCCGCAGTAAAATTGCTTTTAAAGCCACCGGTGCCGATGGTTTGGGTGTGGATGTTAAGGGGACTATAAAAGATAATGCCAATACCGATGTAATTAAGTTAGGCGCAAGCCACTTTGGGATGGGCTTTGCTGTGCTGACCCCGGAAAGCGGTAAAACCTACAAAGCCGTATTGACCATGCCCGACGGATCGGAGCAGAGTGTAAATTTACCTGGAGCGCTGGATAACGGCTACAGCTTAGGCATTTTCACTATCGATACCGCCAATGTGCTGATCAAGATCGGCGCAAGCCAAAACATAGTAGCGCAGGGTACCAGCATTAGTGTGGTTGCTCAGCAAAACGGGCATGTATACTACGCGGCCAATACGCAGATTAATAAAACTAATATCGCGGCAAGCATACCAAAAAATCGTTTCCCTTCGGGGATAGTGCAGTTCACCATGTTTTCGGCCACAGGCGAGCCGATAGCAGAACGGATTGTGTTTATCCAGAATCCGGATCTGCTGAAATTGGCGGTGAGTACCGATAAGCAAACCTACGCCCCGCGCCAGCCGGTGAAATTGAATCTTACCGCCAAAGATGCATCGGGCAAACCGGCGGTAGGCAGTTTTTCGGTATCGGTGACGGACGAAAGTAAAGTAGCTGTTGATGAACCCGCCGAGACTACGATACTGAGCAGCATCCTGCTAACATCCGATCTGAAAGGTTACGTTGAAAAACCGAACTATTACTTCACCAACGTTAACGAGCAAACCCGGGCCGATCTGGATGCCTTAATGCTGACCCAGGGCTATCGCCGTTTTGTTTGGAAAGATATTTTGGGCGATACTTTCCCGGCCCAGCAATTTCAAGCCGAAAAATCGCTAACCATATCCGGCGCTATTAAAACCGGCAGCGGCAAGCCTGTCCCTAAGGCTAAGGTTACCTTGTTTACATCAACCGGCGGTCGCCCCGTTATATTAGATACGGTTGCCGATGCTAACGGCAAGTTTGCCTTTAACGATATGGTGTTTAAAGACAGTATCCGTTTCGTAGTGCAGGCCCGGAACGAGAAAGGGGGCAAAAATGTGGAGATTGAGATGGATAACGTCACCCTTCCACAAGCCGGTAAAAATAAAAACGCGCCCGATTTGGTAGTAACCCAAAGCAGCGCGCTCAGCTCATACCTGCAAAACAGTAAAAACAAATATCTGCAGGAAATTAAATATGGATTGGGCAATCACGTTACCGTATTGCGCGAGGTAGTGATAGCGGAAAAGAAAAAAACGCTGGCAAATTCATCTAACTTAAACGGGGCAGGCCAGGCCGATCAGATTCTTAAAGGGGATCAGCTATCTACCTGCGCAACGTTGGATATGTGCCTGTACGGACGCCTGAACTTTGTAAACTTTAGGGGAGGGATCCCTTATTCTACCCGTTCGCCCAATACACCGATGCGAATAGTGCTGGACGGCATGCAAATGGGCGACGATTTTACGCTTGATAATATCAGCCCATCCGACGTGGAAAGCGTTGAGGTATTACGCACCTCGGCTTATACCTCTATTTACGGTGGCAGGGCCGCAGGCGGCTTAATTTTGGTGAATACCAAACGCGGTGGCGGATCTTACACTTCTATTCGTTACGCACCGGGTGTTGTCACCTATTCGCCTAAAGGCTATACCGCTTGGCGGGAGTTTTACGCGCCCAAATACGATGATCCCAAAACCAACGCCGCCATGCCCGATCTAAGGTCGACCATCCTTTGGAAACCGGATATTATTACCGACGCTACCGGCAATGCATCAATCAATTTCTTTAACGCCGATGGCAAAGGAACTTACCGGGTAGTAGTTGAAGGTATCGACAACGAAGGTAATTTAGGCAGACAGCTATTTAGGTATCAGGTTAATTGAAGAGATTTAATTGGTGATTGCGAGGTGCGAAGTCGCGCTTCCCCTCTTGAGAGGGGTCAGGGGTGTGTCCTTCCCGCTATTTGCTTACTGAAGGACACACCCCTATGAAAGTTTCTGCTTAGTGTTATTTCAGCGCGTCCCCTCTCAAGAGGGGAAACTTCTGCATTGCATCCTGCGTCATCTCGCTTTCAAAGGAGGTCCTTAATGACAAAGTGCGATAGCATAAAAAAAGAGACATAGTTATATGTCTCTTTTTTTATGCTATCGCGGCATTTAATAACCCAATGACTAATTATTAAGATACAACTTCTCCCAAAAATCACTTGGTTTAAAAACTTCGGGATGATCCATCACATAGTTAGATCCTCCCTCTCTGCCTCCGCCCGGGGCACCACCGCCACCACCCGGAGGCATTCCGCCGCCTCCACCGCCACCACGCATGGTGCGTGCGCCTGCGCGACCGCGGCCAGCGCCGGTTTGCTCATAGCGGTCAATTTCAGGTCGGGGTACGCCGTTGATTTTGAAGTTGAAAGACCAAGCATCCTTATCGGCATTAAAACTGCCGAAAAACTTTAGTGGAACAGTGGCTTCGTAAAATAAGGAGCCATCTACGTTATCATATTTCATGGCTACGCGGAAACCGTAGGTATTGGTTGTACTCATCACATCGCTTTCGATATCCGGGAAACCGGTTACTTTTATCTGGCGCAGTTTGGTAAGGCTGGCGGCTAAGGCTTCGTCCTGGGCTCCGGGGGCAGGATTAAGTCCATTAGTGCCTTGAGCTACAGGGAATGTTACGGTATAAGTAGATTTCTTTTTTCCTTTCGGATCGAAAGTGAAAGTAATCCCGGCGGCCAGTATCTTCTTTTGCTGAAGTGCGTTATTAATGCGTACCGCGATGTAAATATTTTCCTTATCGTTAGCCAGGCTGTAATTGAGCTTGCTTTCGGCATTGTAATAGCGTAGGCTGTCGCCCCATTCTTTAATATCGCCGTCAACTTTAAACGCGGCAGAAGGGATTTGCAGGGTGTTAGCAGCCGTTTTAGCCTGCGCCATAACCGCCGCGACGGCCAAAAACTGCAAGCCGGTAAGGCAAATGATTGTTGTGATTTTCTTCATGTTGTAAGGGGTATTTGTTGCTAATGCAAATTGAAATAAAAAATTTGTTTGCACGGCGTATAAACACAATTTTAACATTTTTATTATCGGTTTTTGAGTAAATTTGCCGTTATATATGCCAACCGAGGTACAGGAAGAAACTTTTACACTTGAAGAAGTGTTGGCGGGGCTAAAGGAGATGCACCGCCTGATATTATGGAACGATGACCATAATACTTTCGATCATGTGATCCATTGTATGATGAAGTACCTGGATTACACCGAAACTCAAGCTCAGAAAATAGCCTGGAAAGTCCATAATGAAGGTAAATGCGCCGTGTTAGAAGGCTCGTTCACCGAGATGGAGATCTACCGTAAAATCCTTCAGCAAGAGGGGTTGACGGTGACGGTGGAGTAACTAAAATTGATGATTTACGCCTAAGGCGGGTTCGGCATAGTCTAATATGTCCTGATCAAACAGGTTATCTAACTCTGCTTTGACTAATTTGTAATCAGTTTTTGCAAGTACTTCCATTACAAAATACCTATCTCTTAATTGTTCTGATTCACAGCCAAGTTCTTTAAATCTCTCGCGGATGGTATGAATGTCGGTATTTTCATCCATAATGATCACTTGAACTGTAGAGTTGCCCGAGTCGATAACTGTTTTGCGATAAGTTAACATTTGTTCCGTCTCGTCATATTCTGCAAAAACAATGTCGTCTGTTGCACAGGATACGTAAAACGGGATGTTGTCGATCTGATAAAGTCCTTTTGCTGCGGAGATTGTTTTAGCCCACATCGTTTCAACAGTTTCTTCATCAAGTACATCACTGAAAAAACGGAATAGAATTTTTACATGATCTTTATGCTCCTGAGTCATTGGGCTAACTTATAAAAAATCTCAAGACTTACGAAGTTTTTAAAACTTCGTAAGTCTTATTGTTGATGTGTTGGATCTTGGAGGGGTTTAAAACATTTTGTCATTGCGAGGTACGAAGCAATCGCGGGTTAGCAGAGCTGATCTGTACAGTTCGCGATTGCTTCGTACCTCGCAATGACAAAATCATAAAATAGAAAAGGCTTTGGGTAACCAAAGCCTTTTCTATTTTATAAGCAGAACAATACCTATCCCACCAAATGATTCCAGCCGTGGGTATCTTCGGCGCTGCCGTAGCGGATGGCATCTAAGGTTGTTAATACTTTTTGCGAGAATTCGCGGGTTGTTGGGTCGCTTAGGGTGTAGTCGATACCATCGTGGTGGAAAGCGCCTACAGGGGCTATAGTAGCAGCTGTACCGGCACCAAAGGCATCGGTTAGTTTGCCAGTTTTTGCGCCTTCAACAATCTCGGCTATAGATACGCGGCGTTCTTCAACCGGCATGCCCCAATCGCGGGCCAGGGTTAATACGGTGTCGCGGGTAATACCATCTAAAATGGTATCGCGGGTAGATGGCGTAACCAATACACCATCCAGCACAAACATTACGTTAGCTGCGCCCATTTCTTCGGCATACAGGTGTTCTTTAGCGTCAGTCCAGATCAGTTGATCAAAACCTTCTTCAGCCGCCTTTTTAAATGGCAGCATCGAACCACCGTAGTTACCGGCTGCTTTGGCATAACCAAAACCACCTTCGGCAGCGCGGGTATAATGAGTTTCAAATTTCACGCGCAAAGGCTTGGTGAAATAAGGACCAACCGGGCAGGTCAGCACAATAAATTTATATGTTTTTGATGGCGTAACACCCAGATATGGGTCGGTTGCAAACATAAACGGACGGATATACAACGAGTGGCCCGGCTGGGTCGGAATCCAGTCGCTATCCACATCAACCAAAGCCGAAACTGCGCTGATAAACAGTTCAACCGGTAGCTCAGGCATGCAAAGGCGCTCGGCCGATTTATTGAACCTCGCTCCGTTTTTATCCGGGCGGAACACGGTTACCTTCCCATCGGCATGTTTGTAGGCCTTTAATCCTTCAAAAAACGCCTGACCGTAATGCAGTGATGAAATAGCCGGACTCAGACCAATTTCGCCGTAAGGCACAATTTCAAAGTTCTTCCACTCACCGTCGGCGTAATCGGCCACCAGCATGTGGTCGGTAAAAATGCGCCCGAAGGGTAAATTACTAAAATCGGTTTCCTGCAAACGCGAATGCTGCGTTTTGGTGATCTTGATGTCCAATGTATCTGTCATGACAGTAGGTATTTATATAGAGCTGGCAAGGTAGGGACTTTTTTATAAACTTCATAGTTAGGTTTAGTAGTTCATGGTTCAAGGATCATAGTTCATGGTTGTAAAAGGTGGTTTTGGCATAATTGAATTCATTTGACAATGGATGTTTTATCTTTGTCTTAACAAAGGGATATGCGTAAAACCATCCGCCCGTACAACTGTTAACTATACAAATACCAAAACTATGGCAACGTTTGCAGATCTTTTAAAATCAGATAAACCCGTACTAATCGATTTCTCGGCCGAGTGGTGCGGTCCGTGTAAAATGATGGCCCCGATATTGAAACAGCTTAAAGAATCGGTTGGCGAGGGCGTGAAGATCATTAAAATAGATGTAGACAAAAACCCGCAAGCCGCCAGCGCTTATAACGTACAAGGCGTACCCACGCTAATTTTATTTAAAGATGGCACTCAAAAATGGCGACAAAGTGGTGTGGTGCAGGCAGCGCAGTTGAAGCAATTGGTGGAGCAGTATAGTTAGGTTGAAAGTCGGGAGTATGATGTATCAAGTTCACGCGTTCACCTTAACGCGTGGACGTGTAGCTTATGGCAAATCGCCCTCTCGGGGTTGTATTTCTGTCCCCCTATGATATAAACTGACTCAAAACAAATAGTTATATTCGTTGCAGTCCATCCCGTCAAATGAATATCACCTATACATCATCACTTAAACAACATTACGAAGGTTATTTTGGCACTCTTGGCAAAAGATTGGATTTGGGTGTTGACCCTCACAAGAAACTACATCCAGACTTTTATATTTTAGAATTTGGTTTAAATCATAAACATGATTTTTGGGTTTATTGTACAGTAGGCATGGCGTTGGGCATGGATGAAGAGAATTTAATAGAGCTTTTTATTTTCTCTCCCAAAAAGGATGAATCGCTTGTAGAGTTATTGACAGTGGTTGTTTCTTATCATCAAAATGACACGCCATTAAATCTCCATCATACCTTTAATATTGGACGCGCCTGGTTAGACAATTCTAAATGTGAATACGGTTTTATTTCTCTTCCTTATCTCGACGGCCCGGAGTTAGAGATTTTTAATTACAAAGAGGACTATATTCATTGTTATTGGGTTATTCCCATAACTGAAAGTGAGCGGGAATTTAAAATGGAAAATGGCTGTGATGCTTTAGAAAATTTGTTTGAAAATAAAGGCATCGGGTATTTAGATCCCGATAGAGAACCTCTGGTTTAATACACCAACGCTAACGGTCCATCCTTCACCACCAAAGCCGACCAACCGGGTTTGGTCCCTGAAGCAATTGACGCGATAAATTTGTCGCGCATATAAATCCCAACCTCTACCGAACTATCACCGGGTGTTTCTGTCCATTCGCATCGAATTTCATTTTCTGATTTGATTGGTGCGATTGGGGCTTCTTTTGAAAGGTATTCAGCCGGGTTTAGATATGGAGAACTTTGATTAGCCCAATTGGAATCAGTCGGTGCATCATCTTGATTGTACAGCCATACATCGCCAATTAAATCGCCATATTCTAACAGGTAGGCATAAGCTACGCGGCCGTCGTCTTCTATCAACACCGAATAGTTTTCATCAAACTCACAGGATATTTGGGCCAGGAACTGGGACATGGTTATTGGGTTACTCCGTTCTCTAACCGGTACTCCTGTTGTATTTCCAACAAGCACTTGGCGCAAAGGCAGCCATCGTAAATCTCGCTTACGTATTGCACCTCGTTTAAAGTCAGCTGCACGGTACTGCACTGGCACTTGGTGAATGAATTGGCTTTACATTCAAAAGTGTCGCGGCAACGTTCGCAGTGGATGATCTCGTGTTTGGTGTGCATTCTTTGAGTCGGAAAGTCCGGAAGACCGAAAGTCGGGAAGATTCTCTTGAAATGGAAATTTCGGGGATCATTAGTTTGTAAAGAGTCGGCTTTTGTTAGTCCGACTTTAAAAGTGGGGTGTCAGTCAGAGCGTAGTCGAAGACTGGTGCGGAGAGGCCTGCCCGCCATGCTTCGACTATGCTCAGCATGACAGTCCAATGAATAGCCGACAACGACGAAGTTCAAAGCAATTTCGGACATACAAAGTCCGCTGTGCTTGCCGGGGATTGCCACGTCGCTGATAGAAGCTCCTCGCAATGACGTGGTGGTATATAACTAAAATGGCCGGAAAGCTTTCGCTTCCCGGCCATTTTTTATTTTTGAATTTTAACTTTTGAATTAAAATTACGCGCTGCAAGTTACGCAGCCTTCTTCCATTGAGCAGGTTGGGCCGGCGGGAATTTCGTCAACTATTTGGTCAACTAATTCAGGGATCACCGGATCCATGTTTTTACCGCCCTGGTTTTCAACTGTGAATTTAACCGCTTGCGATGCTGCTTGTGTACGCAGGTAGTACATACCTGTTTTCAGGCCTTTCTTCCATGCGTAGAAGTGCATTGAAGTCAATTTGCTGGCATTTGGCGAGTTGATGAACAGGTTAAGCGATTGCGACTGGCAGATGTAAGCGCCACGGTCGGCAGCCATATCAATGATGTTACGCATCTTAATTTCCCATACGGTTTTGTAAAGGTCTTTCATATCCTGAGGGATCTCGGCAATATCCTGAACCGAACCGTTTGCGCTGATGATCTTATCCTTCATGGTGTTATCCCAAAGTTTACGATCAACTAAATCGCGCAGCAGGTGTTTGTTTACAATTACAAACTCTCCGCTTAATACACGGCGGGTGTAGATGTTTGAAGTATATGGCTCAAAGCACTCGTTATTACCTAAAATTTGCGATGTTGAAGCAGTAGGCATAGGCGCTACTAACAGCGAGTTACGCACACCATGGTTCATTACATCTAAACGCAGGTTTTCCCAATCCCAACGGCCGCTATCTGGTTTAACATCCCACATATCAAACTGGAACTTGCCTTTTGATAACGGCGAACCTTTAAAGGTTTCGTAAGCGCCATCCTTAATAGCCAGATCTTTAGAAGCGGTCATCGACGCGAAGTAGATGGTTTCGAAGATCTCTTTGTTCAGTTGTTTAGCTTCGTCGCTTTCAAACGGCATACGCAGTAAAATGAAAGCATCGGCCAGGCCTTGCACACCTAAACCAATGGGGCGGTGGCGTAGGTTGCTGTAACGGGCTTCTTCAACCGGGTAGTAGTTATTATCAATGATCCTGTTCAGGTTTAAAGTAGCCTGGTAGGTAACTTCGTACAGTTTATCATGATCGAACACGCCATTGATTACATAACGCGGTAACGCTAACGATGCCAGGTTACAAACCGCAACTTCTTTATCAGATGTGTATTCGATAATTTCGGTACATAAGTTTGAACTTTTAATGGTACCCAGGTTTTGCTGGTTTGATTTACCATTGGCAGCATCTTTATACAACAGGTACGGAGTACCGGTTTCTACCTGACTATCTAATACCGCAAACCAAAGTTCTTGTGCTTTAATTACTTTACGGGCACGACCTTCTTTCTCGTACCTGGTGTAGAGGTCAACAAACTCTTTACCGTGGCAATCGGCCAGGCCTGGTGCTTCGTGCGGGCAGAAAAGGCTCCAGTCCTCGTTAGCCTCTACGCGCTGCATAAATAAATCTGACACCCAAAGGGCGTAGAACAAATCGCGGGCACGCATCTCTTCTTTACCGTGGTTTTTACGCAGGTCTAAAAATTCGAAGATATCGGCATGCCATGGCTCTAAGTAAATAGCGAAAGCGCCTTTACGCTTGCCACCACCCTGATCTACATAACGGGCAGTATCGTTAAACACACGCAGCATAGGGATAATACCGTTGCTGGTACCGTTGGTACCGCTGATGTATGAACCGGTTGCACGTACGTTGTGTATGCTTAAACCGATACCACCTGCGCTTTGCGAGATTTTGGCAGTTTGTTTCAGTGTATCGTAGATCCCATCAATACTATCATCCTTCATGGTTAGTAAGAAACATGAAGACATTTGTGGTTTTGGGGTACCGGCGTTGAACAAAGTAGGGGTTGCGTGGGTAAACCAGCGCTCGCTCATCAGGTTGTAAGTTTTGATAGCGCTTTCGATATCGTTTTTATGGATACCTACCGACACGCGCATAAACAAATGCTGCGGGCGTTCGGCAATTTTACCGTCAAGCTTTAACAGGTATGATTTTTCGAGGGTTTTAAAACCAAAGTAATCAAAGCCAAAATCGCGGTCGTAAATAATGCTGCTGTCCAGTTCTTCAGCATTTTCCATAATTACCTGGTATACATCATCGGCCAATAGTGGTGCAGGCTTGCCATTTTTAGGATCTATATATTCATACAGATTCTTCATGGTTTCAGAGAACGATTTGATAGTATTTTTGTGCAGGTTTGATACTGCTATACGCGATGCCAGCAAAGCATAATCGGGGTGCTTTGTGGTTAATGATGCCGCCGTCTCGGCCGCCAGGTTATCTAACTCAGATGTGGTTACGCCGTCAAACAAACCTTCAATTACTTTTTTTGCCACATCAATTGGATCAACCAACGGTGGAAAACCATAGCACAGCTTCTCGATGCGTGCGGTGATCTTGTCAAATTTTACGGATTCTTTCTTACCGTCTCTTTTAATTACGTACATTTTTGTCCCCCTCTTTTTGTCCCCTTACCGGAACCGTTATTGTTTCTTGTTAATTACTCGATTAACTGTGATGGTTGGTCTTTTTAGATAATAGATAATGGTGAATAGTCAGTTAGCTATCCGAATATTAAACTGAATTTGCATTAATTAAACCTGTTATATATTTAAAACATTTTACTAACGAATCGCCTAATGCCTGCAACTCGTCGGCTGAGCAGTAACCCAGATCAACAGCGATATCTAATGCCGCATCGACCTCTATTACTGATCCTCTTGATATTTCATAGAACCTTTTTCTCTCTGCTTGCGACTTCCGGGAACTTCCTTCGGCAAGATTTAAATGAACTGATAATGCTGCTCTTTTAATTTGCTGACCCAAAATATATTTCTCATCAGCCGGGAAAGTTTTAACAGCCATATAACTATCCTTAACAAACTGCCTTGCAATTGCATAAGCTTCAAGCTTATTATGTCCTAATTGCAAAAACATGTTTGTTATAAATATGCTACTTCTTAAAATTCACTGTCAACTTTCTATTCACTCTTCGCCACTCACTATTCGCCACTCACTATTCACCACTCACTATTCACCACTCACCACTGTCTATCAAAAATCCTCGTCTAACGAGAATGATTTGTTATCGCCGCCGCCGTTGTTCAGCACGCCGCTTTTTTGGTAGTCGCCTACGCGTTTTTCAAAGAAGTTGGTTTTGCCCTGCAGCGATATCATCTCCATAAAATCAAACGGATTGGTTGCGCCGTAAACTTTAGGGTAACCCAGTTCGCCTAACCAGCGGTCGGCTACAAACTCAATATACTGGCTCATTAATTTGGCGTTCATGCCTATTAACGATACCGGCAACGCGTCGGTGATAAATTCTTTTTCAATCTCTACCGCATCGGTAATGATTTTGGTTACCGCTTCTGTGCTCAGCTTGTTCTCTAACATACTGTACAATAAGCATGCAAATTCGCAGTGCGAACCTTCATCGCGCGAGATTAATTCGTTACTGAAGGTTAATCCCGGCATCAGGCCGCGTTTTTTAAGCCAGAAGATAGAGCAGAAGCTACCCGAGAAGAAAATACCCTCAACAGCTGCAAATGCTACCAAGCGCTCGGCAAAGGTGCCGTTGTTGATCCAACGAAGCGCCCACTCGGCTTTACGTTGTACACATGGTATGGTATCAACCGCGTGGAACAAACGATCTTTCTCGGCCGGGTCTTTAATGTAGGTGTCAATCAGCAAAGCATAGGTTTCAGAGTGGATGTTCTCCATCATAATCTGGAAACCGTAAAAGCAACGGGCTTCGGGTAGTTGCACCTCGCTCATGAAGTTAACAGCCAGGTTTTCGTTCACTATACCATCGCTGGCGGCAAAAAATGCCAGGATGTGCGAGATGAAATGTTTCTCACCGGAGTTCATAGCCTCCCAGTGTTTCAAATCGTCCGACAGGTCAATTTCTTCGGCAGTCCAAAAGCTGGCTTCCGATTTTTTATACATCTCCCAAATAGCCGGGTATTTTATCGGGAGTATCACAAAGCGGTCTTTGTTCTCTCTCAATAATAACTCGTTTTCCTGACTCATTTTTCCCCCTTTATATAGTTTTGTTATCGCCGTTCGTTATAGCCGACAAAGCCACCTCTGCTCTTTTTAAAGTTAAAAGCAGCTTATTGAACCTGTCTTCTAATAAATTGTATGTTTAGTAAATTCCTCGCAAACCGCTTTTTTTGTTAAGGTATGATTATCACAACGTTAACCGTAGTTTGGTAGATAGTATCCGGTAGCGAAAGAACTAAAACAAATGTAGTACCTCAGGTCATTTCTTGTACGCCGAAGTTTTGCACATCATGGGTAAGTTTTTAACAATTTGTCCACCTGTTTTTCATGGCTTTACAACCAAAAAGAGTACCCCGATTTTTTCAAAAAAAAGATCTCAAACAAGCAATCACCAGTTCGTCATTTTTAAGAATTTGAGTCATCTTTTTATAAAAAAAGCAAACAAAAAAAGCACCCTGTACGTAGAGTGCTTTTTCAATATTTTGTTGCGTTTTGCAGGGCTTATAACTCCCTGATCCAGATGTTGCGGTAGCTATCCGGTTCGCTTTTATCGCCATGGGCTTGTAAACGCAAAGGCGCCTCGCCATGTTTAGTATAAACGTGTTTAACGGTTGTTGAGGTGAAGCCTTGTATTGGCTGGTTGTTTTGCACACATACACCGTTAAAGAATATGGTAACGCGGGCCTGGGTTTTCACTGTCCCGTCTTCGTTAAATTCAGGCTGGGTGTAAGCGATATCATAAACGTTCCACTCGCCGGCTTTGCGGGCCGGGTTAGCCAATGGGATAGATTCGCGATATACGCTGCCTGCCATACCATTGATGTAAGTTTTGTTATCATTATTATAGGTATCTAAAACCTGCAGTTCGTACTTGCCTTGCAAAAAGATGCCGCTGTTACCGCGGGCCTGGCCGGTACCGGTAATGTTAGCAGGAATTTTCCACTCGATATGCAATTGGAAACTGCCGAAGCTTTTTTTCGTCTCGATATCGCCTTTTGATTTATCAACAGTGAATACACCATCGCCCAGTGTCCAGGCGGCGGCAGATTTATCTTTCGATGCTACCCACTGGTCCAGGTTTTTACCGTCGAACAGTACGATAGCGTCTGATGGCGCCTGGCCCATGGTACTGGCCGGGGTAACTACCGCCGGGATTGGATCAAATTTTTCGGCATTGGTAGGGTTTACATCAGGTACGTTAGCGGCTTTAATAGCGCTAACCTGGCCAAATGCAATTGCCGATGTGCAAAGCAGGGCCGCGGTAAATAGGTAATTGTATTTCATAATTTGTTATTGGGGTTCTTATTTAATTGATAACTCTCTGCTTCAAAGCTATAAGATTTATGCAGATGCAGGTAATTGTATTTGATTTTTTGCAGAGCATATGGCTTAAGGCGGGTAATACGATGTTTTAAAATCTTCGTATGTTTGAACTATCAAAATGAAGAAGAAAAATTTCATCAGCAAGCTTTTATTAAAATACACCTCGAAAGAGGCCTATAAGCGCTATAAGTGGGACATGGTTAACTACGCGCAAACCGAGTTAACCGACTATTTAATAGGCAGTAAAAAGCTGACCAATATCCATAAGATAAAAGAAGCCGCGGCTAAAGAAGGGCATCTGAATTTTACCCACAGCGGTAACGCAGGCGATATTATGTACGCTCTGCCTACTATTAAACGCATACAGGAGCTAACTGGTGTACCCGTAAATTTGCTGTTGAAATTAGGTCGACCGATGAATTTGCCTAACTACAGCGAACACCCCATGGGCAGCGTAATGTTGAACCAAAAGGCGGCGGATATGCTCACACCATTGATCAGCACACAGAGCTATATTAATAGCTGCGGGGTTTATGCGGATCAACTGATCCATATCGATCTGGATTTTTTCCGCTCGCGCCTGGTGCCGCAAAACCGGGGGAATATTGCCCGCTGGTGCGGATATGTAACCGGAGTAAGCCCTATCCTATACCAAAACTGGCTGACGGTTGAACCGGATACTGCTTATAAAGATACCATTGTGCTGGCACGCAGCAGCCGCTACCAAAACAAGGGGATTGATCATAGCTTTCTGAGCAAATATCCTAACCTGGTATTTTTAGGGGTAGAGAGCGAGTACAAAGCCGTACAAAAAATGCTGCCCAATATTAAATGGCAACCCGTGAACGATTTTTTACAAATGGCGCAGATTATTGCCGGTTGTAAGCTCTTCATCGGTAACCAGTCGTTCCCGTTCGCTATTGCCGAGGGTTTAAAAGTGCCGCGATTGTTAGAGGTATCGTACGAAGTAATCAACGTAGTCCCCGAAGGCGAAAATGCTTACGATTTCTTTTTCCAGGAACATTTTGAGTGGCTGGTGGAAGATTTGGCGACCAAATAAGCCTCAAAGCCTTGTCATTTCGATAGAGCGAGGGGAGGGATTGGCGTGGCGCGAAAGAGAAATCTTGTACGCGCGATAAGCACCGAGGCAAAGCACGTCGTATAAGATTTTTTCACTACGTTCAAGAGATAGTTCTCCCGTTGGTCGAAATGACAAAAGAAAGAAGTGGGTGAGCTACGCCCGTGGATTCTCCCTGTTCTTATACTTATGCACCCGGTACCTGAACCAGATCTTCGGGCCGAAATTACGGAAGATCAGTCCAGCTTTATCACGCTGAAAGGGTTTGTCGATTGTGGTGCCGGATATGCCGGTGTGGTTAAAATTAGCCAGCGTATAATCCTTATATACAAAGTGATACTTCCTGTCGCCGCTAAGGGTAAGGGTTAAAGCAAAATCGGCAGAGATGCGGTATTTTAAATTGTAGCGATACTTTTTAAACACCGATGCGGGGTAAATCATAGCCTGGTGATAGATCCCGAATTTGGCCATCTTATAAGGTGTATCCTGCTCGCCGCTGCGTTTAGCGCCATCAGCAAAAACATTAGCGTAATAAATGGCAGTAGGGTCGGTCAGTTCTGTAATCATGTCAGAGAACTCGGGGAGTAGCTCATCATCGGCGCCAATAAAATATACCCAATCGCCGGTAATTCGGTCCACCGCTTTGTTCATTGCATCGTAAACACCTTTATCTTTTTCAATGAGTAAAGTAGCTATTTTGGCGCTGTTGGCCATCAGGATGTTTACGGTACCGTCAGTGCTTTGTCCGTCAACCACTACAAGCTCGATATTAGGATAGCGCTGTGCGTAAATGCTATCCAACGTAGCCTGCACCGTTTTGGCTGCGTTAAACGTCACAATAATTACAGATACTTTGGGTTGATGATCGGGCATGCAGTAAAATTATAAAAAATGTGTGGCTTTGTGCAAGGGACGTCTTGTACTTCAATGAAATCGTTTTTAAAATCCCGGGTTTTAGGTGGCACCTACGGAGCCTTTAAAATTTCTTCAATTTGTCTACAAACACGTTACTCCTAACGGAGTGCCTGAAAATTATCGGGTTCGGCGCTCCGTTAGGAGCATCGTGTTTGTTGGCAGGCAACCTGACGGACTGGCTCCAGCGGAGCCACCTATTTTAAAAGCGATGTTTTTGGCGCAAAGTAAAAAATGGTCTTCTGCAAATTCTACATCCACACTACAAATCACAAACAATAATAATCCATTAATCCTGTTAACTTTGCAAACTTTCAATATTTTTAAATGAAGACATATTTCAGGCTGCTTTCTTTCGCTAAACCCATCGAGAAATTTGCCATCCCTTATATCATTTTTACTATTCTGTATGTGATTTTCAGCACCCTGGTGCTTACCCTGCTTGGCCCTTTGTTAAATACTTTATTTGCCACCGATGCCTGTGCTACTGCACAGCTGGCAGCGCATTCGCATAAACCGACAAATTTGCTTGATCTTACCGGGTGGTTTAATTATTACCTGGTTTATTTTAAAAACACTTACGATAGCTGGACAGCGCTTAAGTTTGTTTGCGGGGTTATTATAGTAGCTGTTTTTTTGGGGAACCTTTTCCGTTATCTGTCTTCGCGTACAATGGAGAGCCTGCGGGTACACACCTTGCTTAACCTGCGTAAATCGGTATTTAACAATGTGATGAATTTGCACCTTGGCTTTTTTAGTAATGAACGTAAGGGCGATATTATTTCAAAAATATCGTCGGATGTGCAGGTGGTACAGTATTCGGTGACGGGTACATTGCAGGTTATTTTTAAAGAACCGCTAACTATTATCGCGATGCTTATCGCTTTATTCAGCAAGTCGGTTCAGTTAACTCTTATTGCCTTGCTGGTTGTTCCCATCTCGGGTTTCGCTATATCGCGCATTGTAAGGCGGTTAAAGGCACAGGCCCAATCCGCGCAGGAAACTTACGGTACCATGATTGGGTACCTGGACGAAGCCTTGTCCGGTGTTAGAATAATCAAGGCCTTTAACGCTACAGATTTTATCAAAAACAGGTTCGATGCTCAAAACCGTACCTATTCCCGTATTATTCGTAACATGTCTAAAAGGCAGCAACTGGCGTCGCCAACTTCCGAAGCCTTGTCGGTTACTATGCTGTCTTTTATTTTGCTGTACGGCGGTTATTTAATCTTTAACCATAAATCTGAACTTACTGCGGGAGATTTTATCGCTTACCTTGCTATTTTTTCGCAGTTGATGCGTCCGGCTAAGGCGATATCCGATTCATTTACCAGCATTCACTCGGGTTTAGCCGCCGGCGAACGCGTTTTAGAACTGATAGATGAGAAACCTGCCATATTTGATGCGCCAAACGCGATAGCCATTACCGAATTTAACCACGGCATAACTTTTAAAAACGTAGAGTTTGCATACCCGGGTCGCGAGGTTTTAAAAGGGATTAATCTTAATATCCCCAAAGGTAAAACAGTGGCGCTGGTTGGCCCTTCAGGCGGTGGAAAATCAACTTTGATGGATTTGATCCCCCGTTTTCAGGATCCGCAAAAAGGCGAGGTATTAATTGACGGTAAAAACCTGCAATCGCTTAAAATTGATTCGGTACGCGCATTGTTAGGCACCGTAAATCAGGAATCGATATTATTTAACGATAGTATTTTCAACAACATTGCCTTTGGCAAACCCAACGCTACTATAGAACAGGTAGAGGCTGCTGCACGAATTGCCAACGCCCATAATTTTATTATAGATACAGAAGAAGGGTACAATACCAATATTGGCGACCGGGGGGCGAAGCTAAGCGGTGGGCAGCGACAGCGCATTTGTATTGCACGCGCGGTGCTTGATAACCCGCCGATTATGTTGCTGGATGAGGCTACATCGGCCCTGGATACCGAATCGGAAAAACTGGTGCAGGATGCTTTGAATAACCTGATGAAGAACCGTACCTCGCTCATCATCGCCCACCGTTTAAGTACCATTCAAAACGCGGATATTATTATGGTGCTGGAAGATGGCCAGCTGATTGAACAAGGCACCCACCTGGAATTAATAGCCGCTAACGGACTTTACCGCAGGTTGATAGATATGCAAACCTTCCAAAGCTAACGCAAATTAAAGCAGGGTGAAGATCTTATTCGACCATCAAACTTTCTCTACACAGCGGTATGGTGGTATCTCGCGGTATTTTTTTAACCTGTATAAAGGCTTTAATTATACGCCGGGAGTAAGCAGCCGGATAGCTACGCTGTATTCAGAAAATGAGTATATCAAAGCCATTTCGGTACCGTTGAATAATAGTTTCGGAAGAAAGCTGTTTGCCGGTCACCAAAACCGCATTTACCGGTGGAACAGGCGCTACTCATCGTTAATGGTCAGGAAAAATAACTTTGATGTTTTTCATCCCACTTATTACGATCCGTATTTTCTAAAAGATCTGAAAAAGCCCATCGTGCTTACCGTTCATGATATGATCCATGAACTGATGGCAACTGAGTTTACAGATAACAATAATGTCATCGAACAAAAAAAACTGCTGATAGATAAAGCATCGGCGGTGATCGCTATTTCTGAATATACCAAAAGCGATATTATCAAATTTTATCCTGAAGCAGCGCCGAAAATCAGGGTAGTATATCACGGTTACGAACATCAAACCAGCAATAAACCGGCTAATTTAAGTTTACCTGAACGTTATATCCTGTTTGTAGGCGAACGCCATTTCTACAAGAATTTTGTGGGGATGGTAAAAGCGGTTGCCGGTCTGCTTAATCAGGATCAAAGCCTGAACCTCATTTGCACCGGCGGCGGCAATTTTACTGCCGATGAACTGAATTTGTTTGCCGGTTTAAACATAGCAGGCCAATGCCGCCAGGTTAACGCAAGCGATGCAGAATTGCACCAACTCTATCAGCAGGCTACGGTTTTTGTGTTCCCATCATTCTCCGAAGGGTTTGGTTTCCCACTGTTAGAAGCCTTTACAGCCGGTTGCCCCGTTGCCGCCAGCAATAACAGCTGCTTCCCCGAAATTGGCAGTGATGCAGCAGCTTATTTCAATCCTAATGATGCGGAGAGCATTGCCGAAACGGTTGGCAAGCTCCTGGCTAATCCGACTTTACGCCAGTCTTATATCCAAAAAGGATACGAAAGGCTGAAATACTTCTCTATTCAGAATTGCGTAGAGCAAACGCTGGCGGTGTATCGCGAGGTGGTAAATCTTTAATTTTTTGTATAACCCATCGGCAACAGCACAATGGGTTAATAAAGTTAAACTGTTACCCGGGAATATGATTTTTGGGGTGGCCGGCTTTGTAGTACAAGAAAAAGCGCGTTGGTTCGTAATGGTTTTCGGCGGTGTAAGGTGCTTCAAATAAGTCGCCTACCAGGTCCTCTCTCACAAAAAAAGCGTTAGTACCAGCAAACGAACAGCTTACAAGGCAATAGCCCTTGGTTTTGGCCAATTGTTCAAACGCCAGTAACGATGCGCCAAAATAGCTGCTTTTGTCCCAGCTCCTGTCGGCTTTGTATTTCACTACAAAATGGGTGTCGGGCCTAAAGGTTGAATTGTATTCCGCTATTACTACACGTGGCTTATAGTTGTTAATAGCCTCCCATATATAATAATCGTTGTAATCAATATCTATAGATAACAAATCTGGCTCGGCGGGGGCGCCACCGGCTTTAAATATCGATTCTATGTTTTCGGCAGTGATAAAACTGTTTTTAATGGTTAGCTGGCCGCTACCTATCATATCGGCAAAGCGCCTGTTGATATCATTGCAATGATGCTCGCTGCCTTCTATCCATAAACCTGTCCAATTTTTATATAATAGGTTGGTGGTATTGCTTTCTAATCCGTTTTCTACCCCAAACTCAATAAAATATTTGTTAGTGGTACCAATACGATTGTAGATCTCCTGGATAATGCCGTCCTCGCCGTATTGCGAAAATACCTGGCACTCATATTTATTTAACCGTTTTGAATTTTGATATTTTGGGTTCTGATATAAATTACTTTCTAAAAACTGGGCTACCTGTATGCCGCGATCGTCCTCGTGCTTGGCCACCATGCGGTTTAGTATATCTCTAACTTGTGTTATTCTTTTAATGAAATTTAAACCCATAAATTAATTTGTAATCTGCTGCAATTTACTAATAATCTATAAAAAATGATTTTGTTAAATACAGTTGTACGATAAACAGAAATAAGCAATTTTGCAACATGCATAATTTAGTTAACACCAATAGCTATTATCAAACCAAGTCGGCCGTTTTGTTTATTGTATTTAACAGGATGGATACATCGTTACAGGTACTGGAACAGATAAGGCACGCCAGGCCGGCGCGCATATACCTTAATGCCGATGGCCCCAGGTTAGATAAAGCAGGCGAGGATATTAGATGTGCAGAAACCAAAGCGGCCGTATTAGCCGGCATTGATTGGGACTGCGAGGTGAAAACGTTTTTCAGAGACGAAAACAACGGGCCTAAAGAAAATATCGCTGCAGCAATAACCTGGTTTTTTGCTAACGAAACCGAGGGTATTATATTGGAACATGACTGCCTGCCCAATCAAAGCTTTTTCATGTTTTGCGACACCCTTTTAGAAAAATATCGGTTTGATACCCGCATATGGTTAATATCGGGCAATAACTTGTTAAAGGGTAAAACCTGGGGCAATGCCAGTTATTATTTTTCTAATTTAACCAACGCCTGGGGCTGGGCCAGCTGGCGAAGGTCATGGGTATCGTACGATAAAGACCTTATAAATTATACCGAGCAGGATGTGCGTAAATTTTTATCGGAAATATTTGAAGATCCCTTTTTTGTGGATTGCTGGACGGATATATTTATAAAAACCAAATCGGGCGAGATCAATACCTGGGATTATCAAGCTGCTTTTGCGCAGTTATTTAACCATCAGCTTAACATCATCCCTAATAAAAACCTGGTGAGCAATATAGGTTTTGGCGCGCTTGCCGAAAATACGACCAACGATAACCATGCTTTTGCGGCCTTGCCTACAGAACAGGTTGCCGAAATTATACACCCCCAATTTATGATGCCCGAAAGGGAAGCCGACCGGCAGGTATTAGAAGTGGAGTTTAAACCCATAGCCGATTTTCTAAAAAAACACAACTCAGCCCGGAGACGATTAAAAAGGTGGTTAAAAAACCTGGCCGGTAAATGATCAGCGGCCTATTAATACTTTTAGCCTGGTTTTATTTATAAGCATTACGAGTATAATTACAATTGCATAAACGTAAACAAACCGTATTACCTGGTAGCTGAATAGCACCAGCGGGTTAAGATTGTTAATATCGATATGGAGCGCATAAAATGTGGCGTTAAGCACCCGTATTACTATAATATAGTGTATAAGGTATACACCATAGGTAGTTTCGCGTGGTTTTAATATCTTAACCAGGTTAAAGCGCCTTATTTTTAACAGTAAAAAAAAGGCAGATAATGAATATAACACGTTACTGATCCGCAGCGAATTATAAGGATCGGCGTTGTGAACACCTCTTAAAATATTAGTTTCGGTAAGGCCCAAAATAAAGGTTATAATAAAAAGCAGTATAAATAAAATGATATGTTGCTTGTTTATCCAGTTTTCAACCGTGTTCCAGTTTTTATGAAGCTGGGCGCCAAGCCATAAAAAAAACACGAAGCCCAATATAGCTGTGGTATGGTTTGACGGTATCCAACCGAAATAAATATTTACCGCATAAAATAAAGTAAAAAATAGAAGCACGCCCCCAAAGGCATAGTTGTAAAGGTGTTTTTTAAAAATCAATAACAAGGTTATACAAAATAAAAAATTGGGTATAAACCAGTACATGGTATGCAGGTAGGTATTCACAGTATAATCTAACAAATACTGCCAGGCGTTAATTCCCTGTGGGTCGGTATGTGCAAACAGCTTATCGGTGATTACATTGGTATTGGTTATAAAAATAAACAGCAGCGACCAAAACAACCACGGCCAGATGGTGCTGTTAAAACGCCTTTTTAAATATTGAAAAGGCGTGTAACTGGTGAAATTATCCCCGATTAAAAAACCGGCCAGCAGGAAAAAGCTGATGGTACCAAACTTGCTGAATTGCAGAGCTGCAATGTAATATAACTGGTGCATGCCAGTCGGGTTAAAATCTTGCGGCTCAAAATATATGCTGTGTTCGCACACAATGCACATCATAGCTATACAACGGATTGCGTCTATAAAATCGTAATTGCGTTTTTTTGATCCTTCGTTAATTAAATTTGGCTGCATGCTGTTTTATTATCGCCAAAGGCGTTTACATTTTATGCAAAAGTAAGTGTTTTGTTGATTTAACAGCTGTAAAAGCTGGTTTTGAGCTGCTGATAAAAAGTACGGGATTTTATTTCCTTCGTTGTGCGCTGTAAATGCCCATTTTGCCGCTGCATAAAAAAGCAACAAAACAGGCTATGGCAAAGTACAAAACATATTGCGGCCCAAAAAGTTCCATCCCCATAACGGTACAGGCTATAGGCGTTTTGGTAGCGCCCGAAAATACGGCGATAAAGCCCAATCCCGCAAATAAGCTTACCGGAGCGTTCAATATCCCCGCAAGGGTATTGCCTAAGGTTGCACCGATGTAAAACAGAGGAGTTACTTCGCCGCCTTTAAAGCCGGTGCCTAACGTTATGGCGGTGTAAATTAACTTCCAAAGCCAACTGGCCGTATCAGCACCGTGTTGCTGAAAGGCCGATACAATGGTTACTGCGCCCGGATATTCGGGGTTAACACCCAGGCTTAGATAGTCGGGCTTACCGATGATAAAGGTAAGCAGGATGATGACCAGGCCACCGCAGACAGGGATGAGCCAGCTAATTTTAATCAGCCTGTTAAAAGCATCTTTAACTAAATGTACCCCACGGGCAAACCCGTAACTCACCACTCCAAATATCGCCGAAGCCAAAACTATCTTCAAAATCAGTAGCAGGCCAAAATGGATCTGATAGCCGTACCAAACATAATCGGCTGTAATGGTATCGATATGGTAGGGGGTATGCGCCACATGCCACAACGCCACGGTATAATCGCCCACAAAAGCGGCTATCAGGCAGGGGATGAGGGCTTCATACTTTAAACGCCCAACGGTCAGCACTTCAATAGCGAAGATAGTACCGGTAAATGGTGTGCCGAATACCGCTCCAAAGCCCGCTGCAATACCTGCCGTCAGCAGCAATTGTTTATCACTATCAGTCGCTTTAAACCAACCTGCAAATAAGTTAGCCAGGCTTCCGCCGATTTGTACCGCCGTTCCCTCGCGCCCGGCTGATCCGCCAAACAGGTGTGTGATCACTGTAGTGATTAAAATAAGCGGAGCCATGCGTTTAGGCACACCTGCTCCGGGTTGATGAATTTCGTCGATGATAAGATTGTTCCCGCGCTCGGCCGAGCTGCCATATAATTTGTACAGAAAGTGGATCAGTAGTCCCGCTAAGGGTAATAAATATAACAGCCAGATATGCCCAAATCTGAATTTGATGGCCCAGGTTAACATCACCAAAAACAGGGCAACCATACTGCCGATAGCAATAGCCACAGGCACGGCAATTAAAGACGGACGGACAACAGATTTTGAAAATATTTTTTTAAGCATAACCTACAGGCAAATAAATAAAACTTATTTGGGTAGGCGTCATCAGCTTTGCAGCGGTTCAATTAGGCGGAACACCATCGCCTTGAATACATTGCAAATGTATTTTTTATTTCGGATTTCGGATGTTCGATTTGGGATTTATTTTCACACTGACGTCAAAGCCAGGCTATGGCTCGCTTTGATGGACGATGCAATTGGATGTCATGCTGAGCATCGTCGAAGCGTGGTGGGCAGGCCTCTCCGCACCAGTCTTCGACTCCGCTCTGACTGACAACCCTCTCCCGTCATCGTCAACGACCACCGGATTTTTAAACTCGCGATGATGAGGGTGCAAAAAATCTTACATTTGTGCTATGCCGATAAGCGAAGAAATTGAACAAAGAATAGCCGCCCTGCAGCAGAAATACGAGGCCATGGGGCAGGATATGGCATCGTACCTGGATGGTTTGCTATACGCTGATTTTCTCACTTATTGGGATTATATCCACCTGGATACTTTACTAAGCCTGCAAAGCCCTAAAACACCCTTCCCTGACGAAGAAATCTTTATCATCTACCACCAGATTACCGAACTGTATTTTAAACTGGCCCTGCACGAGTGCAAGCAAATTGCTGAGCACGATAATTTAACAGTGGAGTTTTTTACGGCGCGTTTAAAAAGAATCAACCGTTATTTTGAAGCACTGACCCAATCGTTTGAGATTATGGCGGATGGGATGGAGAAGGAGCAATTTCTAAAATTCCGCATGTCGCTGTTACCGGCCAGTGGTTTCCAATCGGGTCAATACCGCATGATTGAGATCTACGCTACCGATTTTATAAACCTTGTGGCTAAAGATAAACGGGAGGAGTTGAGTGGTGGCAATATCGAACAACAATTTGAATACATCTACTGGAAATTTGGTGCAACGGAATTATCTACCGGAAAGAAAACTTTGACGCTTAAACAGTTCGAAAAGAAATACGCCAAAACATTTATCGACCTGGCCGAATCGGCACGGTTGGTCAATTTTAATAATCTGTACAATCAATTCAAGCAAAACGGACAGGCCACTGCACAACTTGAACAGCAACTGCGCAACCTGGATGTAAATGTAAACGTCAATTGGCCGCTATCGCATTATAAATCGGCCGTGCGCTACCTTCACCGCGAGCCTGAAGAAATAAAGGCTACCGGCGGTACCAACTGGCAAAAGTATCTGCCTCCACGTTTTCAGAAACGTATTTTTTACCCGCAATTGTGGAGCGTTGAAGAATTGGAGAACTGGGGCAAGGCTTGGGTGGAAATCGCTTTGGGGAGTTCTAAGTCTTGAGTTCTGAGTCAGAAGTTTTGATAAACTATCTGGGGTCCAGCGGCTCTATAGGGTTAATTTGCAAAGCATCTAACGCAGGGTAAAGTTCCAACGCGTTATCATCATAGCGTTTGCCAACGGTGTAAGGCACCATTTTCAATTCTTTCATACAGCGGGCAGCCATATCTGTCTCAACCGATGAGATATGACTTTTGCTGCTGACTGTTAGAAATGGCTTTTTGTTAGGCATGCCATAACGATAAATAAGGCGGACACCGTTACGTACGTTAGTAGTGGTATGCCTGGCCTGGGTTTCAGCAATGACTGCATTGGCCGGGACGTGCAGCGTCTCTATCAGGTACTTTTTCATCTCCACAGCCTCGCAATATTTAGTTTTGTAAGGATGCGCCATACCGCCCGATACGATGATGAAGGGGGCTAATCCCGCAAAATATCTTGCTGCACCCATCCGGCTGCGCAGCATCCCAACCGAACTGATGTTGGTTTGCAAATCGCCGGGACCGGCGCCTAATATCAAAATCGCCGAGTATTTATATTTTGCCCACTGCGTTTGTTTAATCTTAGCAACGGCGGCTTTATTAATGCCGGCTTGCAATGGCTCAAAGTTGGCGGCATCGTGCCGGCCATTTATTTCTAAAGCTTGCAAGGCGTAACCTAAAACGGGTTCGAAGAATAGCTTACTGTCTTTATATTCATCTAAAATCACAGCGGCAGCATCGGCCAGTACACCGGGATAGCTTGCACTTTTTACATTCATGCTGATGGAATCTATACTGGCGTATAGCGGCTTTTTGCCATCGGCATAAACACTGATGGCATAATTAACGCCCTCGGCATCCTGCTCCCAGGCTTTTACCAATTGTTGCTGAGGAGTAAGCGCTTTATTAATGATATACGCGCCTGATGGAATTAAATCGGTTTTAACCAGTAAGCCCAGTGCATTATCGGGTTTGTAAAGTTTAGCCAATTCGTTGCCTACTTGTTTTATTTCGTCAGCACTGAATTTTAAATCGGCGGTAAAGCAGGTGGCGTCTTTGCAGTTAAGGGATGCTTTTATTGCAGTTATTTTAGTTGCACAGATTTTGGATAGTTCAGTATCATTCTCCAATAGCTTTTTCACCGCAGGCGATTCTCCAAACAGTGTAAGCAGGTAGTAGTTTTTGGCTTGTACGTAGTTACTCCCCTTTATTTTGTAAAGCGGATTAACTTGCTGAGCCCGTGCTGCAACACAAAGGCAGGCCAATAATACAAAGGCGGTAATCTTTTTCATAGGTATGCGCTAAGTTAGCACATCCTATAGCAATTGATATAAGCTAAATCGAATTTTTGGGTACCGAAAATGTTACTTAATCGGTCTTAAAATCCTATTCCAACGAATTTTGTTCAATGCAGTGCCTGCTGAATCTGTGCTCATCCAGGTGATTTTGGCTTTACCGATGATATGGTTTTCCGGAACGTAACCCCAAAAACGCGAATCGAGCGAGTTATGGCGGTTATCGCCCATCATCCAGTAGTAATTCATCTTAAAGGTGTAATAATCGGCTTTGGCACCGTTAATCAAAATGTCTTTACCTTTAACGCTTACCTTATTACCCTCATGGTCCTGAATAGCGGTGCGATACAAGGTCAGGGTCGAATCGTTCAGCGCAATAGTCATTCCTTTTTTAGGCATCACCAGCGGACCGAAGTTATCCAGGTTCCACTTGAATTTTTCGTTATGTGGGAAAATGCTTTGATCGTACTCGCCTGTTGGGATAAACACCGGGCTTACGCTTTTGATGTTTGAATAAGCTTTAAATGTAGCCAATTGCTCCAGAGGGATCGTCATCAAATACTCGGTTGGCGATTGCTGCTGCGTTACTTCGATATGCAGATCTGAAAGAGTGAGCGGATTAATTTGGGCACCATCAGTAACCACATGGTAATCGGTTTGTGAACGGGGAGCATTTACGGCAGGCTTCCCGTTGATATAAACCTGGGTGTTAATGATCTTAACTTCATCGCCCGGCTCGGCCTGGCAGCGTTTAATAAGGGTGGTGCGCTCATCAATCGGTAAGTCAATTTCTTCGGGTTTGTTAAATACCACGCAGTCGCCTTTTTTAGGATCGCCCAAGCCCGGCAGGCGGAAATATGGCAGTTTGATCAAATCAGTATAAGTCTTCACGCCATACATCGTTGGTTCGGTGAAGGGGATAGCCAGTGGAGTGAAGGGCATACGCGCGCCGTAACTCATTTTGCTTACAAACAAATAATCGCCGGTAAGCAGCGATCCTTCCATTGATCCGGAAGGGATAGCATAAGCCGAAAATAATAATCCGCGGATAATGGTAGAGGCAATCAGGGCAAACACAATGGCATCTATCCACTCGCGTGTTTTTGATTTTTTAACCTGTTTTTTATTGTCCTTTTTCCCGAAGATATTTTTCAGCTGCATATAAAGATGATCTTGATCAAAACTTTAGACGTGGTGCCGATGGGTTTGTTACAGCTTTTCTTTAAGAAATTTTATCCCAGGTCAAGCCGTCTTTTTTCGATTGAAACGCCTGGTGCAAAATGTGATTTTCGGGGTGGGAGAGTTGCGGGTCCTGCTCAAAGATCTCTTCTACGCACCTGCGTGCCAGCAGTAGTAATTGCTGATCGGCAGCCAAATCAGCCAGTTTTAAATCCAACACACCACTTTGCTGGGTACCTTCTATATTGCCCGGGCCGCGCAGTTGCAGATCTATTTCGGAGATTTCGAAACCGTTATTGGTCTTTACCATCGTTTCCAAACGGATCTTACCATCGCGACTTAGCTTATGATCGCTCATCAATATACAGTACGATTGCTCCGCACCACGGCCCACACGCCCGCGCAACTGGTGCAATTGCGAAAGGCCAAACCGTTCGGCGTTCTCTATAATCATTACCGATGCGTTTGGCACATTTACGCCAACCTCAATTACAGTAGTGGCCACCATAATGTGCGTTTCGCCGCGTACAAAGCGTTGCATCTCGTAATCTTTCTCGGCAGCTTTTAATTTGCCGTGTACTATGCTTAGCTGGTATTGCGGCAAGGGAAATTCGCGGGCCATTATTTCTATGCCGTCTTCCAGATTTTTCAGATCCAGCTTTTCACTTTCTTTTATCAAGGGGTAAACTACGTACACCTGTCGCCCTTTGGCTATCTCCTGTTTCATAAAACCAAACATGCGCAGGCGTTGGTTTTCATAAAAGTGCAGGGTTTCAATAGGTTTACGACCGGCCGGCAGTTCATCAATTACCGATACATCCAAATCGCCGTACAAAGTCATGGCCAGGGTACGGGGAATAGGGGTGGCTGTCATTACCAAAACATGCGGCGGGACAACGTTTTTACGCCAAAGCTTGGCGCGTTGCTCTACCCCAAAACGGTGCTGCTCGTCTATCACAATAAAGCCCAGGTTTTTGTATTGTACTTTATCTTCTATCAGTGCGTGGGTACCGAACAAGATATGCAGACTACCATCCTCTAATTGTTGATGCAGTTTGGTCCGATCCTTTTGCTTAGTCGACCCGGTGAGCAGAGCGATATTGATAAAATCATCGCCAATAATGCTTTTCACCGTCAGGTAATGCTGGTTAGCCAGAATCTCGGTCGGCGCCATAAAGCAGGCCTGGAAACCGTTATCTAAAGCAATCAGGATGCTCATTAAAGCCACAATGGTTTTACCACTACCTACATCGCCTTGCAGCAAGCGGTTCATTTGTACGCCGCGCTGGGTGTCTTGGCGGATCTCCTTTAAAACGCGCTTTTGGGCATTGGTCAGTTCAAACGGGAGTTTGTGCTGGTAAAACTCGTTAAAATAGTGCCCTACCTTATCAAAAATGTTTCCTTTAAATTTTTGGGTGCGCAGTAGTTTGTTTCGCAGTAGTTTAAGCTGGATGAAAAACAACTCTTCAAACTTTAACCTGCGCACTGCCTCGGCCAGTGTTGTTGCATTCTCCGGGAAATGGATATGCCGGTAGGCATCGGCCCGGCCCATCAGCTTTAATTTGTTAATGAGGTTTAGAGGGAGATTTTCCGGGATGTCGCGGCTGTGCTGTTCAATTAAAAAAGACGTCAGCTTTTGCAGCCCCTTGCTATCCAGCGAAAACTGCTTCAACTTTTCGGTAGAACTATACACCGGCTGTAAGGTGGCGTTGCCCTGGCGTTTCAAAGCCTCGGGCGAGTAAAGTTCAATCTCCGGGTGCGACATTTGCGCCTTCCCGTTGAATGAACCCGGCTTGCCGAAAAGGATATAAGCTTTGCCCGGCTGAAGGTATTTCTCCACCCACTTAATCCCTTGAAACCATACCAATTCCATCACCCCTGTTTCGTCTTTTACCTGGGCAACCAAACGTTTGGTGTGCTTTTCGCCTAAAATTTCTTTATGGGTTAAACGGGCAACTACCTGTACGTGCGGCAGATCGATATTAATTTCTCGAATCTTATAAAACCGGGTACGATCAATATACTTAAACGGAAAATGCCGCAGCACATCCTCAAAGTTATAAATGCCCAATTCCTTTTTCAGCACCTCGGCACGCGCAGGGCCGGTGCCTTTTAAATACTCAACCGGTGTTTGAAAAAGCTGATTCAAAAGGTGCTGTTTGGATGTTATGCGATTACTACAACATTGGCCGCGTTAACGCTCGCCAATAAATCTTTAAAAATAATTACTGCCCTAATCAATACAAGTATCCGGATTGGGTGGCGACGCTGATAGTGGTTGTCTTAGCTGTACACTCTGTCCTAAAAATAGAACAAGCCGATTAGGCTAACAGTACAGTTACCGATATCTCGACATTCACGTTTTTAGGTAGACCGGCAACGGCCACTGTTTCACGGGCCGGGAATGGCTGGCTCAAGTATGATCCGTAAACAGTGTTCACCTCGGCAAAGTAAGCCATGTCTTTTAAAAAGATGGTAGTTTTTACAATGCGGCTAAAGTCGGTACCGGCTTCAGTCAACACGGCTTTAATGTTCTCCATTACCTGCGTAGTTTCGGCCTGGATGCTATCTAATACTAAATCGCCGGTGGCAGGGTTAATGGCTACCTGGCCCGATAGAAATAAAAAATTACCAGCTACAATGGCCTGGCTATAAGGGCCGATAGGTGCAGGGGCGTCGGTGCTTACGATATCTTTCATGGATGTTTATTTAGTCCGGAAGTCCGAAAAGACGGAAAGTCCGGAAGATGATTTTAAATATTAAGAGCTTTCTATCTTTCGGACTTTCGGCCTTTCCGACTGAAAAATCTACTTCTTCAGTACAAACCAATCTATCAGTTTGTAAATAATTCCGCCTACAAACATAATGATAGCAATTGCATTGATAATGTGCATTACTCTCAGGTTAAAGTTGGTAGGCCTGTTCGGATCTTTTTTGCGAAAGAAGTACATAGTGACAAATCTAACAAAAAAAAGAGGGCCCCGATAAATCGGAGCCCTCAATTATTTTAATAACTCTTTGCGAGATTATTATTTTTTGAACTCAACACGACGGTTAGCGATACGGCCTTCTTCGGTAGAGTTATCAGCGATTGGTTTAGTTTCGCCAAATGCTTTTACTTTAACACGTTTAGCATCAACACCAGAGTTAACTAAGTAAGTTTTTACTGCGTTAGCGCGGTCTTTAGATAAACGTAAGTTGTGAGCAGCAGTACCTTCAGATGAAGCGTGACCATCAACCTCAACTGCACCAGCACCACTTCTTAACTCAGCAGATGTAGCATCTAATACTGGGTAAGATGAAGTACGTAATACAGAGCTATCGAAATCAAACTGGATGTTTGAGTAAGCAACAGCAGCAGGAGCAGCTTCAGTTACCGGAGCAGGAGCTGGGAAATGAATTTCGCAACCTGAACCGTCAACAACAGTACCAGCTGGAGTGTTAGGACATTTGTCAAATTGATCAGAAACACCGTCACCATCTGAATCTTTTTTCAGGTCGTTAACAGCGTTTTCAACATTGCTAACACGGCCTTTTAAAGCAGCAACTTCTTTACGTAATTCAGCATCGTACAATTCATCGTACATTATAGCTACAGGGTTAACCCAATCCAAGTTTGGTTTAGATTTAGAACCTAAAGTAAACTCAAGGCCTGCATAAGAGTAACCAAATTTGTCTTTAGTAGGATATCCTCTGTTTAAACCGTCAAAGTTATCACCATCAACAAAAGTTTCAGTGTAACCTAAGTTAAACGCAGTTACGTCAGTCAGTTTAAATTTGATACCAACACCTACAGGGATAATAATGTCGTGTACGTAGTGTTTAGAACCATCTTTATCAAGGTAAGCGTTTTGGTAAGGAGTTACGCCATTAAAAGTAGGTTGTGGGTTGTAGTTTGATAAACCAATACCACCTTTAACAAAAAGGTTTACAGAGTTTTCGCGGTGCAAGAAATCAATAGTAGCGAAGTTGAACACACCACTAAGAGTTGAGCTCTGGAAAAATGTTTTATCACCTGAACGGAAGTCACGTGAGTTTGACGAATTTTCTGGAGTACGGTTGCTGTAACCTACCCAGCCAGCTTGTAAATCCCATTGAACACCGAAAGAGTGTGCAATTTGTTTTCTTAACGATAAACCGAAAGCTGGTTTAATATCGTTTGAAATGTAGTCGTTAACGCCACCGGTAGCTAACGCAGGAGCTGTAATACCAGCGTTGATGCCAATGCTCCAAGTTCTGTACTGACCAGTACCACCAAATACCTTTGGAGTGCTGGTTCCAGAAGCCGATGTTGTTTGAGCGTTGGCTACGCCAAAACCCATAGCTGCAACAAATGATAAGGCTACTGTTTTCTTAAGTGTAGAATAATTCATAGTTTTTTAAGATTAAACAATTAATTGTGATTTTTTTCCAAAATTAGTAATTATGTTTGAAAATCATTACCAAACACCGTTCCAATTTTCACATATTCTTACGACAAAGAAATTGAAAATTTGTTTTCCGCAAATTAAAAACACTGATATTAATGAAATACCTACCTGTAAGTAATGATTTATTTACTTTAAATAGAAAAAATTTCGTCTCGCGATTAAAACCGCGCTCAATAGCCATTTTTAATGCCAACGATGAGTTTGTTAGAAGTGGTGATCAAAATTTTATTTTTAAGCAAAATGCCGACTTTTTTTATCTGTCGGGTATAGATCAGGAGCAAAGTATCCTGCTTTTATTTCCGGATTGTCCTAATCCTCTATACAAAGAAGTACTCTTTTTAAGACAAACTAACGAACACATTGCCGTTTGGGAAGGACACAAGTATACAAAAGAGGAAGCTAAGGCAGCATCGGGCATAGAGGCGGTTTACTGGCTGGCCGATTTTGACAACATCCTGCACAGTATAATACACTACGCAGAGCACGTTTATATAAACACTAACGAGAATGACCGGTATGCACATACCGTCCCTTATCGCGATCTGCGCTTTCTGGATGATCTGCGTGCTAAATACCCTTTGCATCACTACGAACGCGCAGCCACTATTATGCGCGAATTACGCCCGATAAAATCAAACATCGAGATTGAACTGACTCAAAAAGCCTGCGATATTACCCGCGATGCCTTTATCCGTGTGCTTAAATTTGTTAAACCAGGTGTAACCGAATACGAGATTGAAGCCGAGATTATTCACGAGTTTATCAGGCAACGCGCCACCGGGCATGCTTACAGCCCTATTATTGCTTCGGGACCAAACGCTATTGTACTGCATTATATAGATAACAACCAGGTTTGTAAAGATGGCGATGTGATCTTATTCGACTGGGCCGCCGAGTATGCCAACTACAATGCAGATATGAGCCGGTCTATCCCGGTAAACGGACGCTATACGCAACGCCAGCGCGATGTTTATAACGCTGTGCTTAGAGTAATGCGGGCCGCTACTAAAATGCTGGTGGCCGGTACCATCTGGAACGAGTATCATGATGAGGTTGGCAAAATCATGACCAGCGAATTGATAGGCCTTGGTTTGTTAACCAAACACGACGTTGAAAAACAGGATCCTAAAATGCCGGCTTATAAAAAGTATTTTATGCATGGTACATCGCACCACTTAGGGATAGATGTGCACGACTTTGCCGGTCGTTATACGCCGTTTGCAGCCGGTAACATACTTACCTGCGAGCCGGGGATCTATATCCCAGCCGAAGGCTTAGGCATCCGGATAGAAAATAATATCCTGATCACTGCCGATGGTAATATCGACTTGATGGCCCGCATCCCGGTAGAGGCGGAGGAGATTGAGGAGATAATGAACAGTTAATATTTCGAACTTCGGATTTTTGATTTCGGAATTAAATGAATTGTAGAACTATAAACCCGAAATTGAAACTCCGAAATCCGAATTTTTTAAAAATCGATATAAATTAAACCCCGGTTCAACCATAGCTTCAGCAATATCCTGCTGAAGCTTTTTTTTGTCGATATCGGCCATACGCCGGTTGCGGATCAACTGCCAGGCTTTTTCGGCCAGCAATAGTCCGCGTTTGCTGTTGTTATTTGCAGATACGCTCCGAACGTAGTCGGCAATTTCTGTAATCCCTATATTTTGCGATGCTACAGCCTTATATATAGGCGTAATTTTTTCTTTTTGATGGATTAGTTTTTTTAGCCTGTTATAATAGGTATCTGCTCCGTCACGATCGGCCTTATTTATAATAAAGGCATCAGCTATTTCCATAATGCCCGATTTGATATTTTGGATCTCGTCGCCACTTTCGGGCACCAACACCAGCAAGGTAGCATCAGCCAGGCCGGCAATCTCAATTTCAGATTGGCCCACACCTACTGTTTCCACAATAATATAATCAAAGCCGGCTGCTTTAAGTACATCAGTCATCTCTATGGTTTTGGACGATAGTCCGCCCAAAGATCCTCTGGTAGCCAGCGACCGGATAAATACATCAGGATGATTGAAATGTGTGGCCATCCTGATCCTATCGCCCAGTAACGAGCCGTAATTAAAAGGCGAGGTAGGGTCTATCGCCAGGACGGCTATTTTTTTGCCCCCTTCAAGCAATAAGCTAATCAAGCTGTTTGCCAGGGTGCTTTTACCGGCGCCGGGAGGACCGGTAATCCCGATAACAGGAGCGGATTTGTCCAAATTCAACGATGATAACAAATCGCCGGCACCGGGCAAATCATTTTCCACCACGGTAAGCGCGCGCGCTACTGATTTAAAATCGCTGGCTGTAGGATGTGGCGGATGTTGTTTGGATACCATATATATAACAAGGTATAAAGAAACAAAATATCGGAGACACAAATAAATTCAGTTTTATATTTGGATATATAAAAATTAGCCTATATTCGTATAACTAATAACATAGTTTTATTGCATCGCCTGTGAATTTAAAGTTAAAGATGTGTGGATAACACCTTTTTAAATCGTTGTGGCCGGAGTAAAAAAAATGAATTTTAACATTTAAACCTGATACCCCAAAATAGGGGTTATGAAATTATAAGGTTAATTAGACGTTACTATATCAGTTTAGTTACACAGTTTTATCAATTAGGTATTTGCTAATCTTAAAAAAAATGGTTTTTATTGTAAAAAATTGCTTTTTGGCAACTATACATCGATTTGAAAACATCATTTTATTATAAACTTTATAAAAGGCATATTAAAAAATTATTAATTATAACAGATTCAGTTTTTTTATATCAATAAAATTATAAATTTGTTATCCTTGCTTAGTGCACATTTTAATTAACTATAACATATAAACAAAAACTAAAAACTAAATTTTAAAAGTAATGGCAAACGCACCAAAACCAACTGCACCTGTTAAAAAAGAAGGCGGATCAGGCTCAGGTATTTTTTCTACCCTGGTTATTCCAATCTGTTTCGTTATCGCTCTCCTGTTATTTATATTCGTTTTGGGTGATCCAAGCCACTACAAAGGCGGCGATGTTACTAACGGCGAGCCAACTGATTACTTCGGTACCGTACACAAAGGTGGTGTAATTGTACCAGTGTTGATGACCATGTTGTTAATGCTTATCGTATTCTCTATCGAGCGTTTCGTAGTAATCGGTAAAGCATCAGGTACAAGCAGCGTTGACGCTTTCGTACACAAAATTCAAGTATTCTTAAACCAAGGTAACATCGACGCAGCTTCAGCTGAGTGCGACAAACAAAAAGGTTCGGTAGCAAACGTTATCAAATCTGGTTTAAAGAAATACAAAGACATGGAAGCTGATCAAACTTTAGATGTTGATCAAAAAACTTTGGCTATCCAAAAAGACATCGAAGAAGCTACTGCTTTAGAAATGCCAATGTTAGAGCAAAACTTAACCATCATTGCAACTTTAGTATCTATCGGTACACTGTTAGGTTTGTTAGGTACAGTAACAGGTATGATCAAGGCCTTCCAGGCGTTAGGTGCTTCTGGCGCTCCAAGCCAGTCAGCTCTTGCGGTAGGTATCTCTGAAGCATTGATCAACACTGCGTTAGGTATCAGTACTTCAGCTTTCTCTATCATCATGTACAACATCTTTACCTCTAAAATTGATAGCTTAACCTACGCTATCGATGAAACAGGTTTCAGCATTGTACAAACATTTGCGGCTTCTCATAAAAACAAATAAAAATTTAGTGCATAAATAAGTGCCCGGTTAAACCCGGGCGCTATATATCATCTCACTAACGTTTTATTTAAAAATAAAGAATATGCCAAGAGTAAAAATTCCAAGAAAGAGTACAGCGATAGACATGACCGCCATGTGCGACGTGGCGTTCCTGCTGCTTACTTTCTTCATATTAACAGCAAAACCTCGTACCGAGGATCCGGTACCGGTTGATTCGCCACCAACGGCAATCAACGTGCAACTACCTGAAAGCGACGTTGCTGTACTTACAGTTGGCCAGGGCAAAGTGTTTTTTGGTGTAGAAGGCCAAAAAGTGCGCGAGGAGTTATTAAAGCAAATGGGCGAGAAATATAAAATTGATTTCACCCCAGCCGAAATTGCTCAATTCTCTGCATTGCCAACTTTTGGTGTACCGATTGGTAACCTGAAACAGTACCTGGCGCTAACCGGCGACGAAAAGAAAGAATACAAAGCACCTGGTATCCCGGTTGATACAACCACAACCAGCCAACTGTATGATTGGGTGCGCGAGGCTCGTAAAGTAAACGCTAACCTTTCGCAAAAAGAGTTGCGCATAGCTATTAAAGGCGACAGCAAAGAGGAGTATCCTACTATTGCTATGCTGATTAAAGCTTTGCAAAAACAAAAAGTAAACAAATTTGCATTAATTACTGGCGTTAAAGCCATCCCAAAATAAGAACATGGCAGAATTAGACACCTCCGGCGGGGGTAAGAAAGGCGGCGGGAAAGTCAGAACCAAGAAGAAGTCAACCCGTGTCGATTTAACGGCGATGGTTGACTTGGCATTCTTGCTGGTAACTTTCTTCATGCTTACTACTACCCTTAATAAACCAAAGGCAATGGATTTAACCATGCCTGATAAGGACGAAAAACAAAAGGACGAAAAACCGGTTCCGGAAACCCGTACCATGACCATATTGTTAGGTGCTAACAATAAAATTGAATGGTATTTAGGTTTACCTGGTAAACCGCTTGCACCGCCAACTACCGATAACTATGGTAAAGAAGGCATTCGCAAGGCGATCATCGAAAATCAAAAGAAAATTTTTGATGCATCGGGTGGTAAACCAATGATTGTGCTGGTTAAGCCAAGCGATAAATCAGTTTACGGTAACATGGTTAATATCATGGACGAGCTGAACATTGCTAAGGTAGAGATCCGTGCAATTGTAGATATCCTTCCTTCAGAAGTTGATCTTTTAAAGAGAGACGGTAACTACTAAAAAATAAACTAAGATTTTAGTTGCATTATTCAATAATAAACTATATCTTTAGTCGTTAAATAATTAAAACATAAAAAGATCATATCCATGTTAGGCTCAAAATTAGATATTCTAAAACCCGAATGGCTGGAGATCGTTTTTACTGACAGGAACAAAGCTTACGGAGCATACCAACTAAGAAAGCAAAACCCGGTAAGTACCGTTAAGGCGCTTGCATTTACACTTTTGTTTTTCGTTGCTGCCGTGGCTACGCCAACTGTTATTAACAAGATCAAACACTTTATTCCAAAGCCAAAAGAGAAGGTTAAAATTGTGGAGATCGCGCTGAAACCGCCTCCACCAGTAGATGAAACCAAGAAACCACCTCCGCCACCTCCGGAACCACCAAAACCGAAGGTTGACCAGGTACGTTTCCCGCCTCCGGTAGTAAAACCCGATAACGAGGTAAAAGAGAAAGATCCACCAACTGTGGAAGAATTGAAAGTAGCTGATCCGGGTCCGAAAGACCAGAAAGGTGATCCAACCGCTGCTGTACGTATTGATGAGCCTGTAGGTAACTCAGACGTTAAAGCAGTAACTGAGGAATCAAACGAGATCTTTACCGCGGTAGAGAAAAACGCTGAGTACCCAGGTGGTTTGGATAAATTCTACAAGTATCTTGAATCAACCATGCGTTACCCTGCGGTTGCCCGCGAAAATAACGTACAAGGTAAGGTTTTCTTAACCTTCGTTGTTGAGAAAGACGGTAGCTTAACCGATATCAAAGTATTACGTGGTATTGGCAGCGGTTGCGATGAAGAAGCAATGCGTGTAGTTAAGGCTTCAAAAAAATGGTCACCAGGTCAACAAAACGGCCGTCCGGTGCGCCAGCAATATACTGTTCCTATCAGCTTCACCCTACAGGAACAATAGGATATATTAATGTCATATTTTTATAAACGTGAGCAAAAATCGCCCCCAAGGCGGTTTTTGCTTATTTTAGGAATTGCCTTGCTGATCAGTATATCAGTATTTGGGCTAATGATATTGTTTTGGCCTAAGCTAACTATAGCTATGGGCTTAGAACCAAGGTTGCGAATTGGGTTTGGCGTGTTGTGTTTAATATATGGCATCCTGCGCAGTTCGAGACTGATTTTTAGAAAAGATAGTGATGAGTAACTTACGTTCGGGATTTATTTTACTGGCAGTAGTTTGCGTAATAGCATTTGGAGCCTGTAAACGTAAGAAGAAGGTGGTCGAAAAAAATTCGGACACTTTTATGGCAGGGCAGGCCGATTTTTTAATAGATGAATCGTGCGCGCCGATAGTTGAAGAGGAGAAATACGTTTTTACATCAAGCTACCCCGAGGCAAAACCAAGGTTGTTGTATAAAACCGAAAATGAGTTATTAAACCTGTTGTTAAACGATAGCATTCCGTATGCTATTATGACCAGAGAATTAACCGCTGAAGAAACAAAGGTGATGGTTGCACATACGCGCCCGCCGGATATCAATAAATTCGCGATTGACGGGATTGCGTTAATTGTGAAAGATGGCTCGGCCGATACTACGATCACCGTATCGGAGATTAAAGCCATGCTAAACGGAAAATCAAAAACGGATAAAAATATCGTTTTTGATAATCCAAACTCAAGTCTGGTAAGGTATTTGAAAGACCTTGCGGGCAACAAAGATCTGAATGCTAAAAATATCTACGCATTGAAATCAAACAAGGATGTGATCAGATACGTGAGTGAGCATCCTCAATCCATCGGTATCACCGGCTTTTCGTGGCTGAATGATCCGGATAAAGACTACGCCGACGCGGTAGCGAAAGTGAAAATAGTGGGTGTTAAAGATGATACCCGCAAAGATGACATTGGGTTTACTAAACCATCGCAAGAGAGTTTAGCTCTAAAACAATATCCGCTTATCCGTTCTTTATACATAGTTAACTGTACCGGCAGGCAAGGATTAGGTGCCGGATTTGCATCGTTTGTTTTAAGCGACAGGGGGCAAAGAATAATTTTAAGATCGGGCATTTTGCCTGCAGTGATACCCGGAAGGGAAATTAATATTGTAACACAATAAACTAAAACTATAAATAGAGCCATGAAAATGATTAAAAGAGTAGCAATGACCGTAACGGCACTGGTATTTATAGGTTCATCAGTTTTTGCGCAAAGTCTCGCCGACGCCAAAAAAGCTATTGACGCCGAACAATATCAGAAAGCTAAATCAATGCTTAAAAACCTGACAACTACACAACCGAGCGATGAAAATAACTTTTATTTAGGTTGGGTATACATTAAACAAGAATATACCGATTCGGCTAAAACCGCTTTCAATAAAGGTTTGGCTTTGAATCCAAAATCGGCCCTTAACTTAGTTGGTTTAGGTGCTGCTGCCCGTTTAGATAAAGATAACGCAGGTGCAACATCAAACTTTAACCAGGCTTTAACTTTAGCCGGTAAAGATTCTAAGCCATACGATTACGTTGGCCGTAGTTACTTGCTGATTGTATCGCCTGCAACTACCGTTTCTCAGGCTGATGCCGATGCAGCGATTGCTGTTTTAGAAAAAGGTAAAGTGGTTAACCCTAAAGGTAAAGATGCCGAGATTTTGGTTACTTTAGGTAACGCCTACATCTCTCAGCTAAAAAGCAACGATGCTTACAAAAATTATTCTGAAGCATTAAGTGTTGATCCAAAATCATTAACTGCTAACGTGCAGGAGGGTGTGTTATGGAGATTAGCTAACAACTGGGAGTCGGCTGCTACGCAATTTAACGCTGCTTTGGCTATCGACCCTAACTTTGGTCCGGCTTACCGCGAGTGGGCTGAAACCGACTTACGCCAGGCTAAAAACGATATGAAAGTAGCATCAGCTAAAGTAAAAGAAGCTGTTGAGCACTACCGTAAATATTTAAGCTTAACAGATATGTCGTTAGAGTCTAACTTACGTTATGCCGACTTCTTGTACAATGCCGGTGAGTTTAAAACTTTGCAGGAAGTAACTGCACAGTTAGCTAAATCAGCATCATCAAACCTGCGTGTTTACCGTTATTTAGGTTACTCAGCTTTAGAGAATAAAGATTACGATGCGGGTATCACAGCATTAAACAAATTTGTTAGCGAAGCTGGCGAAAAACGCGTATTGCCTACCGATTATTTAAACTTAGGCCGTTTACAATTGGCTAAAGGCGATTCAACCGGTATTGTTAACCTGAAAAAAGCATACGCAATGGATTCAACCAAAGCTGATGTATTTTTGGAGATCGCTAAAAACAGCTACGGTAAAAAGAAATACGCTGAGGCAGCTAATGCTTACCAGGAGTATTTTGATAAATCGCACAAAAGCTCTTTACAGGATAAATACTCTCAGGCGTTAAGCTACTATTTCGGCTTTGTTTACGCAACCGGAACAAAAGACAGTACTTTGTTAACTAAAGCTGATTCGGGCTTTAGCTACATCAACCAAAAAGCTGCTAAACCGGTAGCTTCAGCAGTACAGTACAGAGCTTACATTGCTGACTACAAGGACAACGACAGAACGCACTTTAAAGGTTTAGCTAAACCTTTCTACGATCAGTGGATTGCCATTGTAACTGCTAAGCCAACGCTTACCGATGCTGATAAAACTGATTTAGCTGACGCTTACGTTTACTTAGCCCGTATTTACGAGTACATGGATAAAGACGATGCTAAAACGCTTGAGGCTTATAATAAAGCCAAAGAGTATAACCCGGCCAATAAGGAAATGTTAGCCTATTTTGCCCGAAAGGCAGCGCCGGCTAAAGCCACGAAATAAGGTTTAAGCTTATAAAGCATACCGAAGCCCTTAAATTAAGTTTTGAGGGCTTTTTTTATATACCGTACTTGTTTATATTTGCGCCCATGGAAGCACAAAGTTCGGCAATTAATTATCTGCCAATTGTTATTCAAATGATTGTAGCTATCGGCTTTGCGGTGGGTACCATGTTTGCCACACACAAATTAGGGCCAAAGCGTAAAACTGACGATAAACTAACCCCGTTTGAATCGGGTATTGAAGTTGTCGGTAACGCACGTACACCTATTTCCATCAAATACTTCCTGGTGGCTATCCTGTTTGTGTTGTTTGATGTTGAGGTGATCTTTATGTACCCATGGGCAGTAAATTTCAGGGAGATGGGTGTAACCGGTTTGGTTGAGATGTTTATCTTCATGGCCACTTTGTTATTGGGTTTCATCTATATCCTGAAGAAAAAAGCCCTTGACTGGGATTAAATATCGTGCTGGGCAGATACTTATTTTAGGATTGAGTCGTTTTAATTAAAATTCAACCTTTACTGCGCAATATAGTACCTGACAGCAATTGTTTAGATTGATTCTAAATATATCTGCCAAGTGAAAGTGTACTTTTAACAACGTTTAATTATTGTAAATTTGGCGTGTCAGTTTTATAGCTGACAGGCTTTATTATTTGTTGAATTCATGAGCGATATTCAAATTGTTAATGCTCCTGCAGGCGTAGAAGGCCAGGGCTTTTTTGCCACCAAGCTTGATGAAGCTGTTGGTTTGGCCCGTTCATACTCATTATGGCCCCTGCCGTTCGCTACCTCTTGCTGTGGTATCGAATTTATGGCTACCATGGCCTCTCATTACGATCTTTCCCGTTTCGGTGCCGAGCGTTTAAGCTTTTCGCCACGCCAGGCCGATCTGTTGATGGTAATGGGTACGATATCAAAAAAAATGGGTCCGGTTTTACGCCAGGTTTACCTGCAAATGGCCGAGCCACGTTGGGTAATGGCTGTTGGCGCCTGCGCATCAAGCGGTGGTATTTTTGATACTTATTCTGTTTTACAGGGTATCGATGAAATTATCCCGGTAGACGTTTACGTACCGGGTTGTCCGCCACGTCCGGAAGCGATTATCGATGGCTTTATAGAGATCCAGAAACTGGTTCAAACAGAAACCGGTCGCCGCAGAGAGTCTCCGGAATATCAGAAATTATTAGCATCGTACGGTATCCAATAAATGAGCATGATTACTAACGAACAAATTATTGGAGCTATCACCGCTAAGTTTGGCGACACCGTAATTGTAGAAGGCGAGCCATATGGTTTGGTTACAGTTGAAACCAGCCGCGAGCAGATCATCAACCTGCTTACTTTCCTTAAAGAAGATGCCGTTTTGAAATTTGGCTTTTTAACAGATATTACTGCTATCCATTATCCTGAGCAGGAAAAACCTATCGGGGTAATATACCACTTGCATAGCCTGCAAAACAACATCCGTATCCGCATAAAAGTATTTATGGCCGATGGGGATGTACGTATACCAACAGCAACTGTGCTTTGGGAAGGCGCTAACTGGATGGAACGCGAGACTTACGACTTTTTTGGCGTTGACTTTACCGGCCACCCCGATTTACGCAGAATATTAAATGTTGACGATATGACGGCTTTCCCGATGCGCAGAGAGTATCCGCTGGAAGACCCGAACCGTGTAGATAAAAAAGATTACTTTTTCGGAAGATAAGAATGGAGAACCACCCGGTATTTATAGATAACGATCCGCAAGGCGAACTTTCTACCCTTAACCTTGGGCCAACCCACCCTGCAACCCACGGCGTTTTCCAAAACGTGTTGCAAATGGATGGCGAACGGATTGTTCACGGCGTATCAACCATAGGCTACATTCACCGTGCATTTGAAAAAATTGCCGAACACCGCCCTTTTTACCAGATTACCCCGCTTACAGACAGGCTGAACTATTGCTCGTCGCCCATTAACAACATGGGCTGGCATATGACGGTAGAGAAACTGCTGAACATACAACTGCCAAAAAGGGTAGATTATCTCCGCATTATTGTAATGGAGTTGGCGCGTATTGCCGATCACATCGTATGTAATGGCGTATTAGGTGTTGATACCGGCGCTTTCACAGGGTTCCTTTACATGATGGAATTCCGCGAGGCGATCTATGAGATTTACGAAGAGATTTGCGGATCGAGACTGACCACCAACGTGGGCCGTATAGGTGGTTTCGAACGTAATTTTAATGATATCTTCTTCCGCAAGGTGAATAAGTTCCTGGTAGATTTCCCTATTGCATTGAAAGAGTTCGAGAACCTGTTTAACCGTAACAGGATCTTTATCGATCGTACAAAAGGCGTTGCCGGGGTTGAACCTGAAACTGCTTTAAACTACAGCTGGACAGGCCCAATTTTGCGTGCCACCGGTGTAGATTACGATGTAAGGGCTATGAACCCGTACTCAAGCTACCAGGATCTGGACTTTGAAGTACCAGTTGGTACCCGTGGCGATGTTTACGATCGCTTTTTGGTACGTAACGAAGAAATGAAACAAAGTATGCGCATGATAGATCAGTGCTTGAAACTGGTTGCCAAAGAAGATCCAACCATCTTCCATGCCGATGTACCTGCTTATTACCTGCCTCCGAAAGAGGAAGTTTATAACAATATGGAAGCTTTGATCTATCACTTTAAAATTGTGATGGGCGAGGTGGAAACCCCTGTTGGCGAAGTTTACCACTCGGTAGAGGGCGCTAACGGTGAGTTAGGTTTTTATTTGGTTAACGATGGCGGCCGTTCGCCGTATCGTTTGCATTTCCGCAGGCCAAGTTTCATTAATTACCAGATGTATGCGCCAATGAGCCGCGGCATGCTGTTAAGCGATGCGATTATTAACATGAGTAGTTTAAACATTATAGCCGGAGAGTTAGATGCTTAGAGTTGAAAATACCGAACAAGCGCCTGTTACCTTCAGTGCCGAACTGATAGCTAAGTTTGACGACATAGTAAGCAGATATCCGGAAGGTAAGCAAAAATCGGCCTTGTTACCGATACTGCACCTGGTGCAAGCTGAATACGAATGGGTAAGCGCCCCTGCAATGGATAAGGTGGCCGAATACCTGCACATTTTACCTATCGAGGTTTATGAGGTGGCTACATTCTATACCATGTACTTTATGCGCCCATCGGGCAAGTATGTGTTAGAGGTATGCCGTACCGGCCCTTGCGAAATTGTTGGCGCAGGAAAGATCATGGACTACATTGAAAATAAATTAGGTGTTAAAGAAGGTGAAGTTACTGCGGACGGCTTATTTAGCTGGAGAGGGGTAGAGTGCCTGGCTGCCTGTGGTTACGGCCCGGTACTGCAAATTGGCCCTGAATATACTTTCTATGAGAATTTGACCGAGCAGTCGGTTGATCAGCTGATTGGTGACCTGAAAGCTAAAGCAAATAACTAAAATGAAAAGCAGGACCGAACTGATATTATGGGACGCAGCTTTAATGCTTGGCATTTTGCTGTTCCTGTTTTGGAATGTTTCGGAACATAATAACCTCATTATCGGAATTGTAACGGTGATGATCTTTTCATTTTCAATACAAAAACATATTGCCGCTTATAAACTAACCGGTAAATTATATTAGTAATGGGACGCAAACTTTTACTTGAACATATTAACGTACCCGGCATCAATACTTTTGATGTTTACCGCCAAAAAGGTGGTTACCGCGCTGTAGAGAAAGCTTTAAAAACCTTAACTCCCGACGAAATTGTGGAAGAGGTGAAAAAGTCGGGTCTGCGTGGCCGTGGTGGTGCGGGTTTCCCTACCGGGATGAAATGGGGCTTTTTGGCTAAACCCGAAGGCGTTGCCCGTTACCTGGTATGTAATGCCGATGAGTCTGAACCCGGTACTTTTAAAGATCGTTACCTGATGACTCATATCCCGCATGCTTTAATTGAGGGTATGATTGTGGGTAGTTTTGCATTGGGCGCTAAGGTTTCTTATATCTACGTTCGTGGTGAGATGATGCCGCAGATCCGCATCCTGGAAAAAGCAATTGCCGAAGCCAAAGCTGCCGGATTTTTAGGTAAAAATATATTAGGTACCGGTTACGATTTGGAGTTGTACGTACAACCCGGCGGCGGTGCCTACATCTGCGGTGAAGAAACTGCTTTGTTAGAGTCGTTAGAAGGCAAGCGTGGCAATCCGCGTATCAAACCGCCATTCCCGGCTATTGCGGGTTTGTATGGCTGCCCTACGGTGGTAAACAACGTTGAATCTATCGCTGCGGTAGTCCCGATTATTAATGATGGGGGTGAGGAGTACGCTAAAATTGGTATCGGTCGTAGTACCGGTACTAAGTTGATCTCTGCCGGTGGTAACCTGAAAAAACCGGGCGTTTACGAAATTGACCTTGGTTTACCGGTTGAAGAATTTTTATACAGCGACGAATATTGTGGCGGTATAGCTAACGGCAAACGCCTGAAAGCAGTTGTTGCCGGTGGTTCGTCAGTACCAATTTTGCCTGCTAACCTGTTTATGAAAACAGCGGCAGGCGAAGGTCGCTTGATGAGCTACGAATCATTAGCCGAAGGTGGTTTTGCTACCGGTACTATGATGGGTTCGGGTGGTTTTATCGCTTACGATGAAGATCAGTGCATTGTACGTAATACCTGGAACTTCTCTCGCTTTTATCACCACGAAAGTTGCGGACAATGTTCGCCTTGCCGTGAGGGGACCGGATGGATGGAAAAAGTATTGCATCGCTTAGAGCACGGTCATGGCAAAATGAGCGACATGGACCTGCTGGTTGATGTATCTAAAAAGATAGAAGGAAATACTATTTGTCCGCTTGGTGATGCAGCAGCATGGCCAGTAGCCAGCGCAATCCGCCACTTCAGAGATGAATTTGAATGGCACGTAACACATCCAAACGAAGCAACGACCAGGAATTTTGGTTTAGCGCATTATGCGGATCCTCTCCCTAAACCGGAAGAAAAAGTCGCGTAAATATAAATTGGTACATGGAAAGTATAGACGAACTTGATTTGTCAGAAATCTATACTTACGCCGATTATTACTCGTGGCGCTTTGAAGAGCGTGTAGAGTTAATAAAAGGGAAGATATTTAAAATGGGTGACGCGCCAGGCGGTAACCACCAGTTGATTTCTGGAAACATAGCAGGTGAACTGCACCAGTTCTTAAAAGGGAAAAAAGCGCATGTTTTTATGGCTCCCTTTGATATTAGATTGGTGAGGAATGAGGTCGCAGATGAGGATGTTACAACGGTCGTACAGCCATATATAAGCGTGATATGCGACACAATTAAGTTGTCAGATCAACGAAGTTGCTTAGGAGCGCCGGATATCATTGTAGAAGTTTTATCACCCGGAAACAATAAAAAGGAGATCAAAACCAAATACGAGCTTTACGAAGAATTTGGCGTAAAGGAATATTGGTTGGTTTATCCGGATGAACAATCGTTGATACAATACGTGTTGACAGATGAAGGTAAGTTTGCGCATGCAGGCAGACCTTTAACTGGTGGAGATAAATTATCAACATCAATATTGCCAGGATTTGAATTGGCTTTGGATGATGTTTTTAGAGATTTGCTTTAAAATAGAAAAGGCATCCCGATCTTGTTTTGGGAGTCCACGCGCAAGTTAGATATGCAAGTGGGGTGCTGAAACAAGTTCAGCATGACCTGTAATAAAAAAGAGATAATTTTTGACTTAGAAAAATGTCAGATAAACATAAAGTAACCATAGACGGAATAGCCATTGAAGTGGAACCCGGAACAAGCATCCTGAATGCCGCAAGGCTGATAGGGGGTGATATTGTTCCGCCTGCTATGTGCTATTACTCTAAACTGGAAGGCAGCGGCGGTAAATGCCGTACTTGTTTGGTTCAGGTGACCAAAGGGTCAGAGAAAGATCCGCGCCCTATGCCAAAGCTGATCGCATCATGCCGTACAGCAGTAATGGATGGTATGGAAGTGAAAAACATCACCTCGCCTGAAGTTATTGAAGCACGTAAAGGTGTGGTAGAAATGCTGTTAATTAACCACCCGCTGGATTGCCCTATTTGCGATCAGGCCGGCGAATGCCACCTGCAGGATTTAGGTTACGAACACGGTGCCGCTAAAACCCGTTACGAGTTTGACCGCCGCACGTTCGAGAAGATCGACATCGGTGATAAAATACAGCTGCACATGACGCGTTGCATCCTTTGCTACCGTTGCGTGTTCACCGCCGATCAGATCACTAACACCCGCCTGCACGGCATCCTTAACCGTGGCGATCATTCTGAAATTTCTACCTATATCAGCAAAGCGGTAGATAACGATTTCTCTGGAAACGTGATTGATGTTTGCCCGGTAGGCGCTTTAACCGATAAAACTTTCCGCTTTAAAAATCGTGTTTGGTTTACCAAACCGGTACAGGCCCACCGCGATTGCGATCACGAAAAGTGCAACGGTAAAGTAACTCTTTGGTATAAAGGCGAGGATGTGATTCGTGTTACTGCACGTAAAGATCAGTACGGTGAGGTAGAAGAATTTATCTGCAATACCTGCCGCTTTGATAAAAAGAAAACCAGCGACTGGGTGATCGAGGCTCCGGCTAAAATCTCTAATAAATCGGTAATCAGCAGCAATCATTACGAAACCATGCACCCGCTGCCGGTTGTTAAAACCAACCCGCTGTTGCAGGAAGCCAATAAAGAACAATTTGAACGAGATACACGCTTATAATGTTAATATCTGAAATAATTATAAAAGCAGTTTTAGTGGTGATCATCTTCGCCATTAGTTTGGTTGTTGCTATGTACAGCACCTATGCCGAACGTAAAGTTGCCGCGTTTTTGCAGGATAGGGTAGGCCCTAACCGCGCCGGTCCTTGGGGTATATTACAACCTTTGGCCGATGGTGGTAAAATGTTCATGAAAGAAGAGATCATCCCCACCAGGGCAAATGCTTTCTTATTCATCGTAGGCCCTTCACTGGCTATTATGACGGCCTGTATCGGTTCGGCAGTTATTCCATGGGGGCAAAAAATTGTTGCTGGTTCGGTAGTGATCGATCTGCAGGTTACCGATATCAACGTAGGTATCCTTTACATTTTTGGTGTAGTATCCTTAGGGGTGTATGGGATTATGATTGGCGGCTGGGCATCAAATAACAAATACTCGCTGTTGGGCGCTATCCGCGCGGCATCCCAAAATATCAGCTACGAAATTTCGATGGGCCTTTCTATCATCGCTTTATTGATGGTGACAGGTACTCTTAGTTTGCGTGAAATTGCGGAAGGACAACATGGTTTTTGGAAAGACGGCTGGTTTAGTTGGTACGTTTTTAAACAGCCATTAGGTTTCCTGCTGTTTATGGTTTGCGCTTTCGCGGAAACTAACCGTTCGCCGTTCGATTTGCCTGAGTGCGAAACCGAGCTGGTAGGTGGTTACCACACCGAATACTCGTCAATGAAATTAGGTTTTTACCTGTTTGCTGAGTACATCAACATGTTTATTTCATCGGCTGTAATGGCTACGCTGTACTTTGGTGGCTACAACTATCCGGGTATGGATTGGATGGCCTTGCACATCGGGCCTAACATTGCTGTTATTTTAGGTACTCTTATCCTGTTTGGAAAGATCTTCGGGTTCATCTTCTTCTTTATGTGGGTGCGTTGGACTATCCCGCGTTTCCGTTACGATCAGTTGATGGATCTGGGCTGGAAATCATTAATCCCGTTAGCCATTGGTAATATCGTACTTACAGGTGTATGGGTTACCGCTTACGATTATTTTTTTAAGAAATAGCATAAATGGAACCACTAAGTAATAAACGAAAAGTTTTAGACTTTAAGCCACTTACCCTGGCCGAGCGGTCGTACCTGCCTGCTATTGTTAAAGGTTTGGGTATTACCATCAAACACTATTTTAAAAAGGATGTAACCATCCGTTACCCTGAGCAACAGCGCGAATATTCTGAGAATTTCCGTGGCCAGCATTCGCTTAAACGCGATGAGAACGGCGCTGAGCGTTGTACTGCTTGTGGTTTGTGTGCATTATCGTGCCCGGCCGAAGCCATTACTATGACTGCTGCCGAACGCCAGAAAGGTGAAGAGCATTTATATCGCGAAGAGAAATACGCAGCAGTTTACGAGATCAACATGCTGCGCTGCATATTTTGCGGTTTATGCGAAGAGGCCTGCCCTAAAGAAGCGATTTATCTGGACGGCCCGCACGTACCATCGGATAACCTGCGGAAAGACTTTATTTACGGTAAAGACAAATTAGTAGAGGCGCCCTTAAATCAATAGAGAAGTTTTATACCTTTGCCCCGCTATTAATAAGGTTAAGGTGATATTGTAATAAAAACATGAGTATATTTTACTTCATCGCATTTTTATCCATCCTGTTTGCAGTGCTTGTTATCACGGCAAAAAATCCGGTACATAGCGTACTGTATTTAATCCTGACGTTTTTTACCATTACTATCCACTATATTTTACTGAACGCGCAGTTTTTGGCCATCGTAAACTTTATTGTTTACATGGGCGCAATTATGGTACTCTTCCTGTTTGTGTTAATGCTGTTGAACCTGAACGTAGACAGCGAACCGGTTAAAAGTAACGTAGTGAAAATTGTCGGCGTAATTGGCGGCGGTTGCCTGCTGGCCACCCTGTTTGGTGCCTTGAAACTATCGGCTGCATCTAAAGCGGTAGTGTTGCAAGACCAGAATTTAGGTTTGGTTAAAAATTTAGGTAAAGTATTGTTCAATCAATTTTTATTGCCTTTCGAAATTTCGTCTATTCTGCTGTTATCGGCCATGGTAGGCGCTGTTTTATTGGCTAAACGTGAGAAACAACCCGATGGAAAAGTTTTTTAGTAGCGTACAATCCGTACCGCTTAACCACTACATATTGTTAAGCTGTATCCTGTTTTCGATAGGTGTTATCGGCGTTTTAACCCGCAGGAATGCTATCGTGATCTTCATGTCTGTAGAGTTGATGCTGAACGCGGTTAACCTGCTGTTAGCAGTATTCTCGGTTTTCAGAAACGACCCGAACGGGCAGGTATTTGTATTCTTTATTATGGCCCTGGCCGCTGCCGAGGTAGCTATCGGGTTAGCCATCATCGTAATGATCTACCGTAACACCAGTTCGATAGACATTAACGTGCTGAATAAATTGAAATGGTAAGGCGCTACGCTTTAGTTATTAGAGATTAGTTAATTGGAGATTAGTTTTTAAAGGCGGATAAAGCTGATAAAGACAAAATATAAAAGAACGTATAACCTAAAACGTATTACGTACAACGTAGAAAAATGGATAAATATATCTGGCTTATTCCTTTGTTACCGCTGGTGGGCTTCGTGTTTAACGGGCTTGGCCGCAATGTCCTTTCTAAAGGGGTAATTGGTTTTATCGGTACATTTTTGGTATTGATTGCATTTGGTATCAGTGTGGCTACCTTCATGCAAATTCACGATACCGGCAGACCTATCAACGTCACCCTTTTCCAATGGATTAGCGCCGGGACAATGAAAGTTCCGTTCGCATTTTTGATCGATCAGTTAAGCGCTATTATGCTGCTGATCATTACCGGGGTAGGTACCTTAATCCATTTATATTCTATCGGTTACATGCATGATGATGCCGGTTTTGGTAAGTTCTTCGCTTATCTAAACCTGTTTGTATTCTTTATGCTGCTGCTGGTAATGGGTTCTAACTACGTGATCATGTTCATCGGTTGGGAAGGTGTGGGGCTTTGCTCTTACTTACTGATCGGTTTCTGGTATACTAACCCTGATTATGCCGATGCTGCCAAAAAGGCCTTTGTAATGAACCGTATCGGTGACTTAGGTTTCCTGATCGCGATATTCCTGATGGTTAATATGTTCAACAGCGCATCGTACGCGGTGGTATTAACCAAAGTAAAAATGATGGAGCCGGGTTACTGGACACTTACTTTATTATCGCTGCTGCTGTTTGTAGCGGCTACCGGTAAATCTGCACAGATACCATTGTTTACCTGGTTACCCGATGCGATGGCCGGCCCAACACCTGTTTCGGCTTTGATTCACGCGGCTACCATGGTTACGGCAGGTATCTATATGATTGCCCGCTCAAACGCTATCTTCAGCTTCGCGCCTACTACCCAGGAGATAATTGCCATCATCGGTTTAGCCACAGCATTATTTGCTGCGCTCATCGCGTTAACGCAAACGGATATTAAAAAGGTACTGGCTTATTCAACCGTATCGCAATTGGGTTATATGTTTTTAGGTTTGGGTGTTGGCGCTTACACCGGCGGCTTCTTCCACGTAATTACACACGCTTTCTTTAAGGCGTTATTATTCCTTTGCGCAGGTTCGGTTATCCACGCGGTAAGCGGCGAGCAGGATATGCGCAACATGGGCGGCCTTTGGAAAAAATTACCTGTTACAGCGTGGACGATGTTGATTGGTACAATCGCGATTGCCGGTATTCCGCCATTCTCTGGCTTTTTCTCAAAAGACGAAATATTAGCTCACGTTTACGAGCATAGCAAATGGATGTACGGCGTTGGGGTATTAACAGCGATGTTAACCTCGTTCTACATGTTCCGTTTAATCTTCCTGACCTTCTTTGGTAAGTTCCGCGGAACGCACGAACAGGAACATCATCTGCATGAATCTCCGGCCAGCATGACTATCCCGTTGGTGATCTTAGCTGTATTGTCGATGATTGGCGGCGCTATCGGTGTGCCGCACGCTTTAGGCGGACATCACGAACTGGAGCATTTCCTTGCCCCGGTATTTGAGAATAAAGCGTTGCACGTAACTGCTGAAGTAATGTCGGCTAACACAGAAATTACTTTGATGGCGATTTCGGTTGGCGGCGCGCTGATTGCTTTGGTATACGCTTATATCAAATACATTAAAAACGGCCACGTACCTGTTCGCGATGGCGAAGAGCGTGGTTTGCTGGCTACCTTATCTTACCATAAATTTTATGTAGATGAGTTGTACGATCTGATCATCCGTCGCCCGCTGGATGCTGCCTCTGATTTCCTTTACAAGGTGGTTGATAAGATGGGTATTGATGGTTTGGTAAACGGCATTGGCGCTGCACCTGTTGAAGGCAGCAAGGGCTTGCGCTTACTGCAAAGCGGAAACGTTGGTTTCTATATATTTATAATGGTAATAGGCATTATTGCCGTACTGCTTTATAGCCTGGGATTTAAAGATATACTGCACAAATAAAATGACGGTTTCTATATTACTTTTTTTACCAATACTTGCGGCCATCGTTTTGGTTTTTCTAAAAAACGAGACGGCTAAGTATGCGGCATTGTTTTTCGCTGTTGTTGAGTTGGCCTTATCGGCTTTCTTTTTAGCAAAGTATATCCCTGGTACCGATACTCAGTTTGTTGTAGACAGCAGCTGGATTCCGCAATTTGGGATTTATTTTAGTGCAGGTATTGATGGGATTAGCATCATCCCAATTATGCTGACCAGCTTAATGGTGCCGATCATTATCCTTACAACGTTTGAACACGAGTATACTAAAGCCGGTGCGTTTTACGCATTGATCCTCTTTATGCAGGCCGGTTTATTAACCGTATTTACCGCTTTAGATGGTTTCCTGTTCTACGTAGGATGGGAAGCGGCGTTAATCCCAATCTACTTTATCTCTGCACTGTGGGGTGGCGAAAACAGGATTAAGGTTACGCTTAAATTCTTCATCTATACGTTTGCGGGTTCATTGTTCATGTTAATCGCTCTGATTTACCTGTATACGCAAAACCCGGGTAAAACTTTCGATATCCACGAGTGGTACAACTTTAACCTGACTGCTAAGCAACAAGGTTTTGTATTCCTGGCGTTTTTCCTGGCTTTTGCTATTAAGATGCCGATATTCCCTTTCCACACCTGGCAGCCCGATACTTATACCGAGGCGCCATCAGCCGGTACTATGATGTTATCAGGTATCATGCTGAAAATGGGTATCTACGGAATGATCCGTTGGGCCATCCCGGTGGTTCCGCAAGGGTTTGATCAGTACTATCCTGTTGCTATCACTTTAGCGGTTATTGGTATCGTTTATGCATCGGTTATCGCGTTTAAGCAAAAAGATGGTAAGCGTTTGGTAGCTTATTCATCTATTGCACACGTTGGCCTTATCGCTGCGGCTATTTTAGCCTGGAACGTAAACGGTGTACAAGGCGCTATGATACAAATGCTGAACCACGCTATTAACGTAGTGGGTTTATTCTTTGTGTGGGATATCATCAGCCGCAAAATGAACACGCGCGACCTAAGCCAGTTAGGCGGTATCGCTAAAAACGCACCATGGTTGGCTACATCGTTCCTGATTATTACTTTAGGTACAGTTGCATTGCCTTTAACCAACGGTTTCATCGGCGAGTTTTTATTGCTGAACGGCGTTTACTATTATAACATTATGTTGGCTGTTGTAGCCGGTACTACCATCATTTTTGGTGGTGTATACATGCTGCGCATGTACAAAAACGTAATGCAGGGCCCAACTAATGATCTGACCATCAACTTTACCGATATTACCGGTAGCGAGCGTGTGGTGATGGTTGTAATTTGCGCCTTGATTATCGTTATCGGTATCTATCCGCAGCCAATTCTGCATTTATCTGAGGCTTCGGTTACGCAATTGGTGAACGAGGTTAATAAGAAATTAGAGGTGGTGCACCAGGCGGCCCAAAGTATTAAAGTGAAATAAATCCAACAGGATCTGTATTAAAATATAAAGATGAATACCCTCATACTCATATCTGTTTTACCAATAGTACTGTTGTATTTAGGCTTGTACAAAGCTAAAAACAGCTTGCTGCCGGTGACAATTGTTGGTTTATTAGTTGCATTAGGTTTAGCTGTAGCGCAATGGAATAACGTAGCTACTCCGCTTTACAACGGCATGATTGTGTTTGATAAATTTGCTATCGCTTTCTCGGCCATCAGCATCCTGTCAACCATCCTGATCCTGATGCTGTCTAAAGATTACTTCGAACGTATCAGCAGCCACGTGGCCGAATATTATGCTATCATATTGTTTGCCCTTGCGGGGATCATTGTAATGGTATCGTACCATAACTTAAGCATGCTGTTTATTGGTATCGAGATTATGTCGGTTAGTTTATACATTTTGGCCGGTATCAAAAAGAATGATTTCGCATCAAACGAAGCTGCTTTAAAATACTTTTTAATGGGTGCCTTTTCAACCGGTTTCCTGTTGTTCGGTATCACTTTAATTTACGGATCTTCAGGATCATTTGATCTGAATGCCATCCGCGACTGGGCTTTAACTCACACCAGCAAAACTATCGACCCGATGTTTTACACCGGCATTATGCTGATGATTGTTGGCCTGTGCTTTAAAGTAGGCGCCGCGCCGTTCCATTTCTGGACACCGGATGTTTACGAAGGTTCGCCAACGCTGATCACTGCTTTTATGAGCACAACCGTTAAAACTGCCGGTTTCGCTGCGTTTTTAAGATTGTTCTCTACTTGCTTTGCATCCGTATCAGATCTTTGGACGCCGACCTTGATGGCCATCACCATCCTGACACTTTGCATCGGTAACATCACCGCTTTATATCAGCAAAGCTTTAAGCGGATGTTGGCTTTCTCAAGTATCTCGCATGCGGGTTATTTATTATTTGCTATAGTTGCATTAGGTGTTAACTCAGGCAATGCGGTGTTTGTATATGCAACAGCTTATTCAGTTGCTTCTATCATTGCTTTCGCGGTATTGATTTTAGTTCAGCAGCAAAGCGGCAACGATAATTTTGAAAGCTTTAACGGTTTGGGCAAAAGCAATCCTTTCCTGGCCTTTGTATTAACGGTTGCTATGCTATCATTAGCAGGGATCCCGCTTACTGCAGGGTTTATGGGCAAGTTCTTTATGTTTGGCGGCGCGCTGGCTAAAATGCAGATCTGGATGGTGATTATCGCGGCAATTAACGCAATCATTAGTATCTACTATTACTTCAGGGTAATTATTGCCATGTACTTCCGCAGTGCTGAGCGTACGGAGTTAGCTACACCAGGATACTTTAACGTGGTATTGGCTTTATCAGCTATCATTACCATCGTTATCGGTATTTATCCGGGCTTTATATCTAACCTGATATCTTAATCTGCTACTGCCGGTTTGGGCTTTTAAAAGCGTTTAACAGCCTTGCCAGTATTCGTCAAATAAATAAGTATCATACAAATTGAATAATATTTGTAGTTTTACTTATTGCTAAATGGAAAGTTTCTGGGAATATCTCCATAATTTAACCGATGCAAATTCTATTATCAGTACGGGTGGTTTTTACCTTTTGCTGATTGTAGTTTTCGCTGAGACGGGTTTATTCTTCGGGTTCTTTTTACCCGGTGACTATTTGCTGTTTATGGCAGGCCTGCTTTGCGCTACCGGGATACTGGATGTAAGCATTTATGTACTGATAGCATCGCTAATAGTGGCGGGGGTTTTAGGTAACTATACCGGTTACTGGTTTGGTTACCGAACGGGGCCGCTGCTCTTTACAAAAAACGAATCAATTTTCTTTAAAAAGCGTTATGTGGCTATGGCCGAAGCGTTTTATGAGAAATATGGCGGTATGGCGCTGGTTTTAGGCAGATTTTTCCCGATAATAAGAACTTTTGCACCTATCTTTGCGGGTATAGTTAAGGTGGATATTAAAAGGTTTACCTTGTACAATATAGCAGGGAGTGTGGCCTGGGTTTGCTTGTTTACATTGGCAGGCTTTTTTTTAGGCCGCCGATACCCTGCAATAGAGAACTATCTGCAATACGTAATCATCGGGATGATTGTACTGACAAGTATTCCCTTGATAATTGCGTTTGTTAAACGGAAGGTTTTAGCAGAACCGGCCAACGAAGACATCAATAAAAAATAAAAATACATATATACAAAAATGAGTACACAACACCCATGGCACCAGGTATCGCCAGGAGATGATATTCCAAATTCAGTACAGGCAATTATCGAGATCCCTAAAGGCTCAAAAGCGAAATATGAGATTGACAAAGATTCAGGCTTGTTAAAAATGGACCGTATCCTTTTCTCATCAGTAATGTACCCGGCCAACTATGGTTTTATTCCGCAAACTTATTGTGATGATAAAGATCCATTGGATATATTAGTGTTATGTTCTGCCGATGTTTACCCAATGTCTATCATCGAGGCTAAAGTGATTGGCGTGATGCACATGGTTGATAACGGCGAGCAGGACGATAAGATCATCGCGGTAGCAAAAAACGATATGTCGGTTAACTACATCGACGATTTAAATGAGCTGCCGCCGCATACCATGAAAGAAATTGTACGCTTTTTTAAAGATTATAAAGCCCTTGAAGGTAAAAAAGTAAGTATCGAACATCTTTTAGGCAAGCGTTACGCGTATAAAGTAATAAATGAAAGTCTGGAACTGTATAAGTCGACTTTCCCAGTTGAACAAGAAAATTAATTAATGGCGCCCCCGGATCATCACGTTAGCTTACTTTACGTTTTATTAACAATCTTCCTCGTTCTGCTGAACGGGTTTTTTGTTGCCGCAGAATTTGCTATAGTTCGGGTCCGTGGTTCGCAAATTGAACTGCAGATAAAATCGGGCAGCGCGGTTGCCAAACTGGCCCGAAAAATAATGCACAACATGGACGGCTACCTGGCCGCTACCCAGTTGGGCGTTACCATAGCATCTCTGGCGCTGGGTGTGTTTGGCGAGGAAGTGGTGACTAACATCATGCTCAATACGTTTGAGCTTTTTGGTGTAGTGATCACTTCTCAATTCGTTATCAACAGCAGCCACGTTGTGGCCTTTATTGTAATTACCATACTGCACATTGTGTTTGGCGAGTTGGCTCCTAAGTCTATAGCCATCCAACGTTCGGTACGTACTACGCTGGCTATTTCGGCACCGTTACGTTTCTTCTTCATCGTATTTAAACCTGCCATTTGGTTGCTGAATGGCTTTGCTACCTTCCTGCTGAAATTAGTAGGCATTGACAGCGCAGGCGAAGAAGCTCACCATAGTTCGGAAGAGTTACAATACCTTTTAGAGCAAGGCAAAGAAAGCGGCGCGCTGGATTCGAACGAGCATGAACTGATTAAAAATGTGTTTGATTTTAATGAGCGCGTGGTTAAAAATATCATGGTGCCCCGTACTAAAATATCGGGTATGGATATCGATACATCACGCTCGGAGTTGCTCGAACTGCTGATTACCGAGGGATACTCGCGCATGCCGGTTTACGAGGATAGTATGGACAAAATCATCGGTGTGGTACACGCTAAAGATATTTTGCCGCTGCTGGCCCGCAACACTGAGTTTGAGCTGAAGGATGTGATCCGCAAGCCATACTTTATTCCCGAGACTAAAAAAATCAATGATCTGATGGCCGAACTGCAGCAAAAGCGTATGCAGATAGCCATTGTGTTGGATGAGTTTGGCGGTACCGCCGGTATGGTTACCCTGGAAGATATTGTGGAGGAACTGGTAGGGGAGATTCAGGATGAGTTTGATGAAGAAAAACCGATTGTAGATAAAGTAAGCGATCGCGAGTTTATTGTAAATGCTGTAGCCTCTATTTACGATGTGAACAGCCATCTGCCACACGACCTGCCCGAAGACGGCGACTTTGATACCGTTAGCGGTTGGGTGAGCGGCATTTTTGGTAAGATCCCTGAAGTGGGGGAGCAAAAAGAAGCTGATGGTTACAATATCACCGTGCTGAAAAAATCTGATCAGAATATTGAATCGGTTAAACTGGAACTGCTGCTGAACGAAGAAGACGCGGTAGACCTGCACTAAAACCGCTGCCCATGCACCTGTTTTACACCCCCGATATTACCCCACAAAATGAAGCCTGGTTTTTAACCGAAGAAGAGAGCAAGCACTGCACCCGTGTGCTGCGTTTAGAAAAAGGCGACGAAATAAACCTGATTGACGGTAAAGGCGGTTTTTACACCGCAACCATATCCGACGCGCATCCTAAACGCGTTATCCTGCATATTAATTCGGTAGTGACGGAATACGGTAAGCGAAACCATTACCTGCACATCGCGGTAGCGCCAACCAAAAATCTGGATAGGTTAGAGTGGTTTTTAGAGAAGGCCACCGAGATTGGTATTGATGAGATCTCGCTCATCATCACACACCGGTCTGAACGGAAAGAAGCTAAAGCCGAACGTTTAAATAAGATCATTACCTCGGCCATCAAGCAATCGCTGAAGGCTTACCATCCCATCTTGAACGAGGTTACTCCATACAATAAGTTAATCAACAAGCCCTTTAGCGGACAAAAATTTATAGCCCACTGTGCCGATGGCGAGAAAGCGGAGATTAAAGATCAGCTAACACCTAAAGGTAACTATTTGGTGATGATTGGCCCCGAGGGCGATTTTAGCGAAAAAGAAGTGATCGATGCTTTACAAAACGGATTTAAACCCATAACTTTAGGTGAGAGCAGATTGCGCACCGAAACCGCCGCGCTGGAAGCCTGCTTCGAGATAAACTTTTTAAACCGCTAACATGAAGCTAAAAACAGGCATTGCCCTCTTGCTGCTATTTTGCCTGGTTACGGGTTTTAATACGCCCAGCTATCGCATGGCCAAGTTGAAATACAATGGCGGCGGCGATTGGTACGGCGACCGCACGGCTTTGCCCAACCTGATTAAGTTCTGTAACGAAAACCTGAAAACCAATTTCCAGGCTGATGATGAGGTGGTGGAAGTTGGCAGCGCCGAACTGTTTAACTATCCCTTTGTGTTTATGACCGGTCACGGTAACGTGATCTTCAGCGATGCGGAGGTAAATAACCTGCGCAAATATTTAATGGGCGGCGGCTTTTTGCATATTGATGATAACTACGGCCTGGATAAATTTATCCGCCCGCAAATGAAACGGGTATTCCCCGATCTGGAATTTGTGGAGCTGCCGGTTAATCATCCCATTTATCACCAAAAATTTGATTTCCCCGCCGGTCTACCCAAAATACATGAACACGATGGTACCCGCGCGCAGGGCTTCGGCTTAATTTATAAAGGCCGTATGGTATGCTTTTACAGCTACGAGTGCGATTTAGGTAACGGCTGGGAAGATTATGGCACCTACGCCAACGATACCCAGGAAGCCCGCCAAAAGGCCCTCAAAATGGGCGCGAATATGATTCAATATGTACTAACGCAATAAGGCATGTACCAGGTAAAAGTTAACGATCAGCATAATTTTGAGCTCAGCAGGGATAAACAAACGCTCACCGTTAATGGCGAGCCTACACAAGCCGATGTAAGGCAGCTAAGCCCGCTAAGCTATCACGTACTGCACAATCTGGCATCGTACAACGCCGAAGTGGTTAGCTTTGATAAGGTCGCTAAAACGGCTGAAATTAAGGTTAACGGCAATCTATACACCGTATTGGCTAAAGACCAGTTCGACCTGCTGCTGGACAAGTTAGGTATGAGCAGCGCCGATGCCTCAAAAGTAAGCGACCTGAAAGCTCCAATGCCCGGCCTCGTTCTCAAAATCTTTGTAAACGAAGGCGACGAAGTAAAAAAAGGCGAAAATCTCTTCATCCTCGAAGCCATGAAAATGGAAAACATCATCAAAGCCCCCGCCGATGTTACTATCAAAACCATCAAACTAAAAGCCGGCGATAAAGTAGAAAAAGGGCAGGTGTTGATGTTGTTTTAGGGGAAAAGGCCTGTCAGTCTGAGCATCGTCGAAGAAATGTCACCCTGAGTCTGTCGAAGGGCGGTGCGGAGGGCCTGGCCATAATGTATTGCTAAAGCGTAAAAAGTCTCGCTTCCCCTCTTGAGAGGGGTCAGGGGTGTGTCCTTTCTGCGAATGCTTACGTAAAGGACACACCCCAATGAAAGTTTCTGCTCCTTGTCACTTCAGTGCGTCCCCTCTCAAGAGGGGAAACTACTTCATTGCGTCTCCGCATCATCCCGAAATCAAAGCGTGGTGGATTTTAAAACTCGCAATAACAAAACGATATTAATGTCTAATTATGGCGATGCCTGCGGCCCGGGCTTTTCGTTCCAAGTCCTCGCTAACCCCTTGCACAAGTCCACGCGGCTCCGGGCTTTCCACTTCAATCCCTATCGCGGTTTAGCTCAATAACCCACCACTATCTCCCCGCGCTCATTATCCGCCACCTTATCCTTCACCTTCTCAAATCCATGAAAAACAATCTTTACCTTCCCAAACCGTGAATCAAAGCTTCCTTCCACCGCAGATAAACTGACTTGCTTTTTCTTAGGATCGAAACTGATTACCCGTTTGTAAGATGCGCCTTGTTCGTAATCATAACTTACGCCGTCATCTTCATAATAAACAAAGGAGCTGGCTAATTTGCCGTTCCAGATATGGATTTGCAGGATACCGTCGCCGGGTTCGGTCGTGTTTTGGGTGATGCTTTGCATGGGGACGATCCCGCCGGCCTTTACAAACACCGGCAGATCGGTTAACGGAGCATCGGCTTTGACGATTTTACCGCCGTTTATTTTCTTTTCGGTACCTAAGCGATAGCATTCGCCGGGTGGCAGGTACACTTTAATGCTGCGTTGCAGACTATCCGCAGGGGCAACCAGCAGGCTATCGCCAAACATAAACTGGTTTTGATATTCCACGTCGTAAACAAAACTATCAAATGGCTGATCTATAGCCAGCGTGCGACTGATTGGCAACCCACTTTGATGCGATTGGTAAAACGATGAATAAATATAAGGCAGTAATTGGTACCGTTTTTCGATATCCTTTTTTATGATGTTTTGATTTTGCTTACCCCAGCGCCAGGGTTCGCGCATAATGGTGCCCATCATAGCATGGTTACGGAACATGGGAGTATAAACCCCAAGCGAGTTCCAGCGTACCATCAACTCCGGCGTAGGGTTACCACTGAAACCGCCGATATCAACCCCGGTAAACGATACACCGACGATCCCCAGGCTATTCACCAGACGGCAGCCCAGCAACAAGTGCGCATCATTAGCGGTATTATCCCCCGTCCACACGGCCGAATAGCGTTGGATACCATTATAGGCCGCACGGGTTAATACAAAAGGTCGTTTGCCCTTGAGCAGATGTTTGGTGCCTTTATAAGTGGCACGCGACATTTGCATGCCGTAAGCGTTCCGAACTTCGGGCATGTAGTGCTCGCCAAATTTCACAATGTTTGGGATGTTTTGTCCCCAGGCGGCGGGTTCATTCATATCATTCCAAAAGCCATCTACGCCGGGTTCGGTCAGCGCGTCGAATGATTTTCCCCACCAATCGCGCACCTCGGGATTGAAAAAATCGGGGAAATGACAGCGACCGGGCCAAACCTCGCCGATGTATTTCTCGCCATCGGGGTATGTGGCAAAGTATTCTTTCGCTACCCCTTCATCGTATTGTTGATATCCTTCTTCTATTTTAATCCCAGGATCAACAATCGTCACCAGTTTAAAGCCCATGCTTTTTAACTCATCGATAGTAGCCTTGGGATTTGGAAAATTCTTTTTATCCCAGGTGAAAATCTTATAGCCGTCCATATAATCGATATCGCAATACAATACATCGGCTGGGATCTTATTCTTACGGAAATTGCGGGCAACATCCAGTAACTCGTCGGCGCTCATATAACTCCAGCGGCATTGCTGGTAACCCAAACTCCAGAGCGGCGGCATCTCCATGCGGCCGGTGAGCCAGGTATAATCCTTAATTATCTCAGCCACGCCCTGCGCCCCGAAGAAGTAATAATTCAAATCCCCGCCATCAGCACCCATCCAATGCATGCTATGATCGGTACTGGCGCCGAAATCGAAAAACGAACGGTGGGTATTATCCAAAAACAGACCATACGTCAACCCGCTATGCAAGCCCACATAAAACGGAAAGGATTTATAAAGCGGATCGGTTTTGGGGCCGTAATCTACAGCGTCGGTATTCCAGTTCACATAGTTACTGCCGCGCCTGTCCAGGTTACCGGTCTTTTCACCCAGACCAATAAAACGCTCGTCTGGGAAAAGTTTGCGATAATTGGTAAAACTATCGGCCTGCCAAATGGTGCCGAAACGCTCGTCATCGCCGCTTAATAAGATGCCATCTGCATTATAAAAATTGAACCGTAATGGCGCTTTGATAATACGCAACTCCAATTCGCCGGTATGGATAGAGATCTCATCTGGCGATTCATCGTATCGGATATTCCCTTCAGACTGTTGAATTACCGCGAAGGAATGATCATCAGCCACAAATTGCTTACTGACATTTACCCTAATGACGGTTGGCGAGTAGACCCAAACCCTTGCTTCTGCTTGTTGGGTTTTGATGATCAAGGTGTTTTGCTGTGCTGTAATATGCTGTACGTTGCCTGGAATTACTGTATTCATACCTAAAGCAACACCCTTAAATAGCATTGGTTTGCAAAAAGTGCCGGCGGGCGTTCATCGCGAATAATCATCATGGTAAAAAAAGGTAAAAGCAAACTAAACCTGCAATTGTGTAGACGAAGGGCCGCTAAACCGCGATGAAAGCCCGAAATGACCAAATGCGCAACAAATATGCTGTTATAGCCAATAAATGCGCTTAGGTATACTTATACCGCCCCATGGTCTACTATGCAAAACTGGTGTTAAAAAAAGCTGTTGATTTGGATATTGAAACAAACGAACAACATTATTTAAATAACACATTAAAAACTTTAAAACATTAATAATCATGAAAACTACCATCAAATCAGCAGCATTAGTATTCGCTTTAGCTTTATTATCAACCGGTGTATTTGCCGCCGATACCACTAAAAAAGATTCGACCACTAACGAGGTTACGGCCTATGTTAGCTATGATAATAATACCGTTGGCGTAGACGTAAACATTGACCACGCTACCGAAGGCGAATCGACCGTGTTGATTTACGATGCCGGCGGCAACCTGTTGCTGACCGATAAATTTACCAACGATGCCGCAACCGTTAAAAAAAGCTACCTGCTGGATGATATCAGCGACGGCGACTACGTGATCAAAGTAATCACCAACGAAACTGCCGTGCAAAAACTAATCACCCTGAACGCCGACAGCAACACCTTTGCATTTGCAATGTAATACCCCTGTTTTTCTCTTTCGTTAATAGTTAAAGATCCTGTCTCAGATGAGACGGGATTTTTTTGTTGGTCATTAGTCATTCGCTTCGCTGTCATTAGTCATTGGTGAAAAACCTTAATAAAGTGAAACAACGATTACCATTGCTAATTTCGACTAATGACTAATGACTAATGACTAATGACTAATGACCAAAAGGGTGTTCGCTTTTAGAACACTTCTCTGCCAACGCCTTTAAATCGTAGATAAACACCTGTTTTTAGTATATCAACCCCCAAAATAGCCGATAAACGCCTGATTTTAGGCTGATAGCGGTTTTTCGGGGGTTGGTCGAGTTATAAGTGAAGGTGGTCTATTAGATATTTTCAGTCCAAATATTCGTTGCACATTTGATCATTGAAACAATCAAACAAAAAATATTAATCACCACAAAAAATTAAATATCATGAAAACCATCATCAAAACCTCAGCATTATTTTTAGGCTTAACTTTATTAAGCGCCAGCGTATTTGCAGCAAATAAACCATTTGAAGATCCTAAAACAAGAGCAGCAGTAGCAGTGCCAGCCGTTAAACAAAACCTGGTATTGTTTACCTCTTTAGATAAAGAGCACGGCGTACAAGTGATTGTACACAAAGCAGACCAGGCAAAAGCAAGCGTTAAAATTTACGATGAAGCCGGTAGCCTGTTGGTAAGCGATGTGTTATCAAAAAAAGAAGCAGTATCATTAAAAGGATATGACCTTACCCAGTTAGAAGATGGCGACTACACCATCCAGGTAACTGCCAACAAAGAAGTAACCAACAGAATTGTACACGTTTACAACGACGAGAATAATCAAAGAAGCTTCTTCTTTAAAATGTAATTAGTTATAGTGAGTTTAGTTTAGTTAAAATGAAAAAATCCCGCTTTGAAAAAGGCGGGATTTTTTGTTGTGACTTCCGGTCATGCCGAACTTGTTTCGGCACCCCACTTGCTGAACAGGGATGCAGACCTTCATGATGAGGTGCCGAAACAAGTTCGGCATGACTCTTTTTAAATTGTTACGCCCAAAGATTAGCCGGATAAGTACCATCAGCAACCAAAGCTGAGATACTTTCCTGAACAATTGGCTTATCTTCTTTATAAGTTACACCAAACCATTTTGATGATGTAGGGATCACTTTAAAATCGGCAATGCCGGTTTTGATCAACTCATCGGCTACCAGTGGAATAAAGAATTCGGCTTTAGGGTTGCCTTCGTTAGCATCAACAAAACGTTTAAACATTGGCTCGCTCTGTGCAAAAACAGCCGGAGTAAAACCCCAGAAGTTCATAGATGCACGTGCGGTTACCGGCAATTCGGTTTCGCCGTTAGCGTCTTTGTAGTAAATTTTACCGTCTTTGCCGTAAACTTCGGTACGCTCATCAACACCTACCATGTTACCGGCTTCGTCAATGGCGCAAATACCACGCGATACAGCACCGTAAGTTGACAGGGTATTGCCGATTTCGTAACCTACCAGCGAGTAGTGGTTATCAGATACCTCGGTAGTTAAAAACTCGTACATTTTTGCAAAAGCATCATAACCGTAATAATCATCAGCGTTAATTACGCAAAATGGCTCTTTTACGTTGTTACGGGCAGCTAAAACAGCGTGGGCAGTACCCCATGGTTTAGCACGCTCAACTTCTTTATCAATGCCATACTGTTTCAGGTCGAAGTTTTGGAAAACGTAATCTGTTTCAACTTTACCTGCCAGTTTAGGCTCAAAAATCGCCTTGAACGAATCTAAAAACTCCTCGCGAATAATAAAGGTCACTTTACCAAAGCCGGCTTTAATAGCATCGTAAATAGAATAATCGATAATGGTTTCGCCGTTAGGGCCAAAGCCATCTACCTGTTTCATACTGCCGTAACGGCTGGCCATACCTGCGGCCAATATTAAAAGTGTAGGTTTCATTTTATTTTGAGTGATGATTAATGATAAAATTACTTTGTTTTTTGGGATTTCACTGTTTTGAGGATGATTTCACCGATTATTATTGTCTGTGAAATCATCGCTGTTATCTTTCGGTCTTCCCGACTTCCCGCCTTTCGGACTTATTTTATATATCTAAAGTCCTGACCGGCTTTAATGTTTAATAAAACTTCATAAATAAGACTGATCACATTGTCCACGTCCTCTTTATGGATCATCTCAACCGTGGTATGCATATAACGCAGCGGTAAAGAGATCAATGCCGAAGGCACGCCACCGTTAGAGTAAGCAAAAGCATCGGTATCAGTCCCGGTCGAGCGTGAAGAAGCCTGGCGCTGGAAAGGAATCTCCGCTTTCTGCGCAGTTTCGATCAGTAATTTGTTCAGATTGTTTTGAACCGCCGGAGCATAAGATACAACCGGACCACGACCGCACGCCAAATCGCCCTGGGTGATTTTGTTGATCATCGGGGTAGAGGTATCATGCGTAACATCGGTAACAATAGCTACGTTTGGCTTAATGCTGTGGGCTATCATTTCGGCGCCGCGAAGGCCAATCTCTTCCTGTACCGCGTTAACAATGTACAAGCCGAATGGCAGTTTCTTTTTGTTCTCTTTCAGTAAGCGGGCAACCTCGGCTATCATAAAGCCACCGGCGCGGTTATCCAGTGCACGGCCAACGTAGTAGCGGTTGTTCAGCACCATAAACTCATCCTCATAAGTGATGACACAACCTACGTGGATACCCATTTCTTCAACTTCGGCTTTGGTGGTGGCGCCGCAATCTAAAAAGATGTTTTTCAGGGTCGGCGCTTCTTCCTTTTCGCCGCCTAAACGGGTGTGGATGGCAGGCCAGCCGAAAACTGCTTTAACAATGCCTTTATCGGTATGGATATTCACCCTTTTTGAAGGTGCTATCTGGTGATCAGACCCACCGTTACGGATTACGTAGATCAAACCATCGTTAGTGATATAATTTACAAACCACGAGATTTCATCCGCATGTGCTTCTATTACTACCTTATACTCGGCTTTGGGGTTGATGACACCTACTGCAGTGCCGTAGTTGTCGGTGTAGTACTCATCAATATATGGTTTGATATAATCCAGCCACATCTGCTGGCCCATATACTCGAAGCCGGTAGGCGAGGGGTTGTTGATATATTGCTCGAAGAAAGCAATTGATTTATCGGTAACAACACGTGTGTGTTGTTTTTCGTCTTTTTTTTCCTTTTTATCGTCTGATTTTTTCTTAGACATAATGCTGATCGCCTGAATAAGCGCGATGCGCAAATATAATAAAGCAATTGATATTGCCATGGTTTGTCAAGCGTTAATACACTCCACCAAAGCATATTTTCATTCCTTTTTAAACTAACCTTCAAAATAATATCCGCTTAATATTCAGTTGATATTTGCGCCGTTATTTTGCGACGAAAGTTTTACTCTTTGCATTAGTTAGTTTGGGAGACCGGCGTTTGAGCAAGCGCCGGTTTTTTTATGCGATGGGTTTTTGTCACCTCCCCGTTGGGGAGGCCGGGAGGGGTCTTTCCATAATCACATAATCAAACCCATTGCGGCTAAATTCTTCGCCCGTTTGCGTAAATCCTGCTTTAGCATAAAATGGAATAGCCGTTATCCGCGCGTTGCACCACAAGCGCGCACCTCCGTTGGTAATGGCAAAATCTGTAATATATTGTAACAGTTGGCTGCCGATCCCTTTCCCCTGTACCGCTTCGGCCACGGCAAACTTGCGAAACTGGAAATCTGTACCGTTTTGAAAAAGAGATACCACCGCCACAATTTTATTCTCGAAAAACGCGGCGAAGTGTAAGCCGTCCTCATCTTCGGGCATGCCCTGGGTTTTGGCATTGCCTACATTTGGGTATAGCACCTGGTGGCGCAAAGCCCAGGTATGCTCGGGACGGATCTGTTCGATGTGGATGGCGGATGTTTCCATTAATTAAAATTACACGCAAATGTGTTAAATGTAAAACCAATCTGCAAAAGCAAAGGTTGTAATAACTTAACTTGCACCTATGAAAACGAAGTTTTTGATACTCATAGCCCCCTTTTTTATTGCCGCCAACCTGCAAGCCCAAAACATATTAAAAGGTAATGTGGGCGAAGGCGGAAGCAACGATAAAATCCCCGGTGTTTTTATAAAAGACATTAACGCCAAAGCCATAGCGCTTACCGATAAAAAAGGAAACTTTGAAATAGCCACGCAAACGGGTCACATCCTGGTGTTTTCATCGCCGGGCTATGTATCCGACACGCTATATATCACCGATATGCAGTTTAAGCAGGTGAAGTTAAGCGCTCAGGGTATCGTTTTACGATCGGTCAACGTATCATCCAGTCGCGAAGCGTTTAATCCGCGGACCGAGTATGCCAGTGTGTACGAAAAAAGCAAGGTGTACCCGTTATCGCCATCGAGCTGGTTTGGCCGCGAAGCGGTAAACGCCCGCCGGTTAAAAAAATACTTCGCCCGCGAAGAACAGGAACGCGCAGTTGATGCCGCTTTCTCACCTGCCATGGTTAGCGGTTTAATTCCCCTTAAAGGCGAAGAACTGGCTGCCTTTATGTTTATGTATCGCCCAAGCTATGCTTTTGTTAAAGCCAATACCGGCGGCTCTATGACCATTTACGTGAGCGATAGCTACAAGAAATTTAAAACGTTACCTCCAGAAAAAAGGGTAGTGCCGACGTTGGGAGCGGAGGGGAAGTAAGGTCAGGGTATTTGAAAAAGCAATTTTAGCTTAACATTTAGTTCTGGGATTACAGTCGGACCAATCTCGCCGATTTTTCCTACAACTAATGATCTGTCAACTGTGGCTATTTTGCTTAATCGTATCAATGATGTCTTTTTAATTCCGTTGCTATAGCCCGGTTGAAGCAAGATATCAGTTGGTTCCTGCCATTGCAATTGGGTTGTAATAAAAGCAATGGTTAAATCGAGGTGAGTTTCTGTGAGTACAAGGGCCGGACGAAGTTTGTTGCCTGTCAAATCCGTAAAGGGGAACGGAATCAGTACGATATCTCCCTTAGGCATTAATATTTCTCTTTAATGTCTTTAACGGAGTAAAGATTTTCTTCTTCGGCAAGGAAGCTAAATGTGGAAGAGTCAGTAATCAAAGTTTCAATTCCTCTTTGAATCATATCATCTTCATATTTCTTTAAAACATAACTGGCAAAATCAGCCACCTCCTCCGCTTTTTCCGGAGGTAATGCCGATAGCGCCTTTAAAGTTTGACTGATGATAGCTTCGCGTGTCATAATATTCAAATATACAAATAATCAGATTTGTTTCACTCCCCAATCAACCCCTCTTCATCCTTTAACCCCACACCCGAAAGTTTCCGGCTAAAAGCTTGCTGAACGAGGTAAGCTATCTTCGTCGCAGCTAATTTAAACGATAAGCCACCTGGGCGAATGTTGGAGATGCAATTGCGCGCATCATCGGTTAAACCGGGTTGCGGATTATAGGTGAGATAGGCGCCGACGCTATCGGCTGCGCTTAAACCAGGCCGTTCGCCGATTAAGATAATGCTGAGTTTGGCTTTTAAACCATGGGCAATAGGATCTGCAATGGCTACCCGTGCCTGCTCGGCCAGGCAAATGGGGCCAATGGTTAAGCCCTGATTTTGCAACATCGGGATCAGTTGGGTTAATAAGGGCGGGCTATGTGCATTGATACCGGTTGCCGATAGACCATCAGCAATAATAATCGCAACATCCGCCGGATATTCGCCGAAGGGCGGGAGCAGGCTTACAGATGTGGGGTGTAACCGCCGGCCAAAATCGGGTCGTTGCAGGTATTGCGCGCGACTGGCAGCCATACTTTTCACCTGAAGCACTACGAGGTTAAAAACGGAGAACTGTTCGGTCAGTTGATCAATGGCCAATTCGGCGTAAACGGCATCGCGGGCATGCGCGTGGGCCATGTTGAAGTGTAGCAGTTGCTGAGTTGGTAAGCTGCCGCCCGTGCGACCTAAAGCTATCCGCGCCTGGGTGTATTTTTGCAGGGGCAACCATGGGTCGGCCTCGGGTGGGGTGTATAGCTTTAGCTTATCCATAAGCGGTTAAAGTTTTGCCAAATCTCTTTTTGTTTGATGGATGAAAGCTGTCCCTGCGCATCAGTAATACCCTGCTTCATCAACCAGGCTTCAAATTCGGGCGCAGGTCTCAGTCCTAAAGTTTGGCGCAGGTACAAAGCATCGTGAAAAGATGCGGATTGGTAGTTCAGCATAATATCGTCGGCCCCGGGCACACAAATTATAAAGTTACAACCGGCAACGCCAAGCAAGGTCATTAGGTTATCCATATCGTCGTTATCGGCTTCGGCGTGGTTGGTGTAGCAGGCATCCACACCCATGGGTAAGCCCATTAATTTTCCGCAAAAATGATCTTCGAGCGCTGCGCGGATGATCTGTTTCCCATCGTACAAATACTCCGGACCGATAAACCCTACCACAGTATTCACAAGTAATGGCTTAAACTTACGCGCCAAAGCATAGGCCCTCACTTCGCAGGTTTGCTGATCGACCCCGTGATGGGCATTGGCCGACAGCGAGCTACCCTGGCCAGTCTCAAAATACATTACATTATTGCCGATAGTGCCTCGCTTTAAGGATAGGGTGGCATCGTAAGCCTCGGCAATTAAGGCTAAACTTACGCCGAAGCTACTGTTGGTTTGCTCGGTCCCGCCGATGGATTGAAAACAAAGATCGACTGGTGCGCCACGGTTCACCAGATCGAGCGTGGTGGTGATATGGCTTAATACGCAGGATTGTGTAGGGATTTCAAATTGCTCGCGAACATTATCAATCAGTGTCAAAATGTTGGCAATGGCGGCGGCATTATCGGTAGCTGGGTTAACGCCAATCACCGCGTCGCCGCTCCCGTAAAGCAGGCCGTCTATCATAGATGCAGCAATACCTTTCGGATCATCGGTTGGGTGATTGGGTTGTAGGCGCGTAGCCAGCCGGCCTTTCAAACCTATTGTATTGCGGAACCTGGTAATCACTTCGCGTTTTTTTGCCACGGTGATCAGATCCTGGTTGCGCATTAGTTTAGATACTGCTGCTAATATTTCGGGTGTGAAGCCGTCGGTTAGTTTTTCAAGCGTGGCGGCATCTGCTTTTTCGCTGAGGAGCCAGTCGCGTAGTTCGCCAACGGTAAAATGACTGATGGGGTAAAATGCTGGTGCATGATGCTCGTCCATAATTAGCCGGGTAATCTCGTCCTGCTCGTACGGGATTACGGCTTCATTCAGGAAATTTTTCAGGGGAACGTCGGCCAAAGCCATCTGTGCAGCGACGCGTTCTTCGGCGCTCTCAGCGCTAATCCCCGCAAGGGCATCACCGCTGCGGAAGGGGGTAGCTTTGGCCAGCAGGGTTTTTAAATCGGCAAACCTGTAGGTAAAATGCTTAACCGTATGCTGGTAGGCCATGGCTTCAGGCTAAAGTTTCGGTTAACAGGTCGTCGGTAATCGGTCGCTTATGCCGGCCGGTGGCCATGTATCCTACGGCAATTAATATTAACCCGCCGAAGAAATAAGCGCTGAGCAATGGGTTATAAAAGATAATAGACACCATGCAAACCGCCGTTAACAACAACGCAATGGCCGGGAACACCGGGAAAAACGGCGACACAAAAGGTCTTGGCATATCGGGTTGTTTTTTGCGCAGGATAAACAGGCTGAGCATGCTCATCAGGTACATGACCAAAGCGCCCAATACCGATAGAATAATAATTTCGTCCGTCCGCGGGAGGACGATCAAAATCACAACCCCAATCAGGCTGCCGGTAATAGTTGCCCAATGCGGTGTTTTAAAACGACTGCCAATTTTAGCTAAAAACCCGGGCAGATAGCCGGTACGGGCAATGGCAAAAATCTGTCGCGAATAAGCCAGCACCAATCCGTGGAACGAGGCCAGCAAGCCGAACAAACCTATGCCGGTAAATAATTTAGTTAGACTGCTGTTTTTGCCTAATACAATGCTGATAGCTTCGGGCAGGGGGTAGCTGATGTTGGCCAGCTTGTGCCAGTCGGTAATGCCGCCGGTTAAAATGCTCACCCCAAAAGCCAGGAAGGCCAGCGTGGCTAAACCGGCAATATATCCTTTCGGGATATCACGTTTGGGATTTTCAACTTCTTCGGCCGTCATGGCCACACCTTCTATAGCCAGATAAAACCAGACCGCAAAGGGCAGCCCGGCGAAGACTCCCTGCCAGCCAAAAGGCATGGCATCTTTTAAAAAGTTAGCGGTTTTATAATGCGGGGCAATAATGCCTAAAAACAGCAGCAATTCGGCAATAGCCAAAATGGTGATGACTACCGTAAATACTGCCGACTCCTTAACGCCGATGATATTCAGTATCGTAAACAAAAAGTAAAACGCCAGCGCAACTTGCAGTACCGGCAATTGCGGATAAAGGAAGTGCAGATAAGCGCCCAAGCCGCTGGCAATAGCAGGTGTAGCCAGTACAAAATCAATAATAGTGGCGTAACCGGCAATCAACCCGCCAATGGGGCCCATAGCTTTGTAGGCATAGGCAAAAGCGCCGCCTGCGTGGGGTATGGATGTAGTTAACTCGGTATAGCTGAAAATAAAGGTGATGTATAAAACGGTGACCAGTACGGTTGATAACAGGAAGCCCACTGTTCCCGCGGCGGCCCAGCCATAGTTCCAGCCGAAGTACTCGCCCGAGATAACCAGCGCTACCGCGATGGCCCATAAATGGATTGGTTTCAGTACTTTTTTTAGCTGGGTAGTATCGGCCGCCATTGTTGTGGTAAATGTTGGCTTTAAGATAGGGAAAATTTGTGAAATATGGGTAGTGTGCCAGTGGTGCGTGTTCATGTTTAGGCGTGAACGCGGAGCTGATAGTAAAGCGTCCTTTATGGTTGCTGTTCACGCCTGAACAAGACGTTGATCAGAATAATCCATTTTTATTAAACATCCTTTGGCACTTTACTTTTCAGATAGCGGATTTCTGCTATCAAAATTGGGATATCTTGTTTGGCGTTCGCAATGAAGTCATAATCTGCGTCGGTGGCACCGGTCATTTCAATATCTTCACCGCGATTATCGCCGTCACCTGTCATAATGAAGTCGTTTCCACTTTCATGATCTCTTCCTTCAATATATGCTGTCCACGGGCCTTGTTGCGCATTGTTCCATCTTAATTCTATTTCTTGTAATTGTTCTTCTGTAATCATTTCAGTAAATTTTGTAGCAATAGTAAATATAAAAGTATATATCCGATATTTAATCCCACATGCTCACCCAGGACGATATTAACTTTTACCTGACCGTTTTTAAAGAACTGGGCCTGTCGGATATTATCGACCTGGTGAAACTGGCGCAGACCCGGAAACTGAAAGCCGGCGAGATCTATATCCCCGAAGGGTCGAACACTAAAAAGTTGGCTTATATTAAAAGCGGACTGATCCGCGCCTACGCGCTGAAAGAAAACGGCGACGAGATTACGATGATGATCCGTTGGGAAAAGCAGTTTGTAGCATCGCTGGATTGCGTGATCTTTAACAAGCCATCCCGCTTTATTTACCAGGCTTTAGAGGACACCGTGCTGATGGAGGTTGATTACCACCAAGCGCAGCAGATTGTTGATAAAAGCCCCAAGCTATCATCGCAAAGGCAGGTGTTTTTGCTGGAGATGTTAGGTCAGGCGATGGACAGGATAGAATCGTTCGTTCTTTTATCGCCCGAAGAACGTTATCTGAAACTTCTTCATGAGAAACCCAACATCGCCAACCGGGTAGCCGATAAACATTTGGCTACTTTGTTAGGCATCACGCCGGTATCCCTAAGCCGCATCAGGAAAAGGATTGCGGAGCAGAGGTAGGCCTTGCCCATTTTTGTCATTGCGAGGTACGAAGCAATCGCGAACTTAAAGAGCGGCTCTGCATATCCGCGATTGCTTCGTACCTCGCAATGACAAAACTAATAAGCATAAGCCTCCCCCTTCTTTTCTTATCCTTTGTTAATTTTTCCCGGCACCCATCGTGCCTAAATTTGTTTTAAACAAACAGATAAACCGATGCAGCAGGCTATAGAAGTGTTTCTGAAATATTTAAGCTTCTCTACCATCCGGTATTTTGTGGTGGCCGGGGTCCCGTTTTTACTTTGTTATAAGGTGTATAGCGATAAGCTGGCATTCAATAAAATCCAGGGGAGACTTATCAGTCGCAAGGATATTATTCGCGAGATCCTGCATTCTATGCAAACCACGGCTATACTAACAGTGATTGGTATGGTGGTGATGTTTAGTCCCCTGCGGCAGATTACCCGCATGTATACCAACGTTGCCGATTACCCCATGTGGTGGTTGTTTACAAGTCCTGCCCTGGCGTTGATTATTCACGATACTTATTTTTATTGGATGCACCGGCTGCTGCATCATCCTAAAATATTTAAAGCTACGCATTTGGTGCATCATCAGTCCACCAGCCCATCGCCCTGGACATCCTACTCGTTTCATTTTATCGAGGCTTGGACAGAAGGGGCGGTACTCCTACTTATTGTGTGCGTCATACCCATGCATAAATATGGCGTGGCTATGTTCCTGTTCTCCAGCTTTGTGATTAACGTTTACGGGCACCTGGGGTACGAGGTGGCTCCGCTTTGGTTCCGCCGTACGTTTTTGTTCGAGCTATTCAACTCATCAGTACACCATAACCTGCACCACAGTAAATTTAAAGGCAATTACGGTTTGTACTTCAGGGTGTGGGACAGGTTAATGGGCACCGAGCATCCGGATTATGTGAAAGAGTATGATAGGGTGCAAGCGAACAGGATAGCGGCGAGGGCTCGGCTTGTTCTCACTGAAAGTCCGTCACCTATTCAAGCGTCCACGCTTGAATAAGCAGTTTAGCTTTAGTAATGCTTTCAGCCGGCAGTAAACCGCTTCTGAGTGAAATCGGGCAGAACATGGTGGCCTGTGTCGTGGGAAGGGCATTAGCTTCGGGCTGAAGCGTTGGATGTGTGAGTGCGAAGCAGGGCCCGAAGGTACCGCCCTGTGGTTCTGCCTGATTTGCAGGGCAAGGGCCTGTGCGGCCAAGGAAGCATTTTGCTGTCTTGATTTTTTTGTTACTTTTTTTATCAAGAAAAAAAGTAAGACGGGTGAAAATTCGTCAATATCAGTATTACAGTCACTAATATATCCACGCCTTTAAATTCTCAGCAATAACAATTGAGCTGAAGTTTTCATCGACACAAAATCCTCATTCATCCATACATCAAATGTTTAAACATCAATAGCCTTTATTTTCATAACAGATTATATTGTAGGATCTAAACAACCAACCAGGTAAAAGCCACGTAGGTTGCTATACCGCCTTAATTGATTAATTATGAAACTATTGCTTGTGTTGTTTACGGCAGCGCTGTTTTCGGGCATCACCTGGAAGGGCGACATCGGCGAAGCCAAGGCCGAAGCTGCTAAGGATAATAAGATGATCCTGATTAACTTCTCGGGATCCGACTGGTGTGGTCCCTGCATCCGCCTGCGTAAAGAAATCCTGGAAACCAAAACGTTTGAAGATTACGCCCAGGGGCATTTGGTGTTGGTCCGTGCTGATTTTCCCCGCCAAAAAAAGAACCAGTTAGATGCCGCCCAAATAAAACGCAACGAAGCGCTGGCAGACCGGTATAATCCCGAAGGAAAATTCCCTTTTACTTTACTGATAGATAAAAACGGCAAGGTGCTGAAAACCTGGGACGGTTTCCCTAACGAGGCCCCTGAAAAGTTTGTGTCGGATGTTGATGCCTATACCAGCCGTTAAACCAACCGCCGCGCCATTGGCCGTGCATAAACGCGCATTGCGTTTAATGGGCAACCGCTTTGAGTTAAGCGTGGTAAGTAATGATGCTGCCTGGGCCAACGCCCGGATTGATATCGGCGTTGCTGAAATTCAACGGATAGAAAAACTACTCACCACCTTTAGCGATGACAGCCAAACTAACCTCATTAACCATAACGCCGGGGTAAAACCGGTGCAGGTAGATAGGGAGGTGTTCGATCTGATCACCCGTTCCATCCGCATTTCAAAATTAACGCAGGGCGCTTTCGATATCAGTTATGGATCGATAGATAAATCGCTGTGGAACTTTGATTTGAACATGACCCAGTTACCCGATATAGATACCGCGCGGCAGGCGGTGATGCTAATTGACTATAACAATATCGTTTTAGATGAAGCTGCCTGCACCGTTTACCTGCGCAAAAAGGGTATGCGGATAGGCTTCGGCGGGATAGGTAAAGGATATGCGGCCGAGCGGGCTAAAATGGTGATGAGAAGCGAAGGAGTAACCAGCGGAGTAGTGAATGCATCGGGCGATTTAACAGCCTGGGGTTATCAGCCCAACGGTAAGAAATGGACCATCGGTATTGCCAACCCCGATATGGAAGGTCAGGCTTTCAGCTTTATGGAGATTACGGATATGGCCGTGGCTACATCAGGTAATTACGAAAAGTTTGTGCTGATTGACGGGCAAAAGTATTCGCACACCATTAACCCGCGCACGGGGATGCCTATAAAAGGCATTAAAAGTGTAACCATTATTACCGCCAACGCCGAGATTGCCGATGCTATGGCTACCCCGGTAAGCGTAATGGGCATCCGTGTAGGGCTGGATCTGATTAACCAGATGAACGACATTGAAGCGGTTATTATTGATGATGATAATAACCTGTACACATCAAAAAATATAAACCTTAAATAAATATAAGGATGACAAAGTTTATCAAATTATGGGCCTGCATGCTGCTGTTGCTGATCTCGGCAACCTCGTGTGTGCATTTAAAAGAGTACCAGAAAAACCGGATTAAAGACAGCGAGATGGCTTTGGCTAACCGCAAGGCTGAGAAGAATGAACTGAACTTTCAATCTTACCTGGAAGGTTCGTCGGGCGCTAATGCGGGAAAGACGGGTGGTGGCTGTGGCTGCAATTAATTAACGCTTAGCACGGAAAGATCTGATGAAAAAAGTTTTACTATCGATAGCCGGCTTCGCGTTTTTATGCCGCGTTAATGCTTATGCCCAGTTGAAAAGCAGTGTAATGGTGCCGAAACCTCAGTTTACTGTTAACGCCCCGGTTAAAGACGATACCACGCAATACGAAAGCCGTGCGCTGAAGGTGGATGAGCTTAACCTGGTATCGAGCTATTACTCGCAAACGGGCAATCATTCGGCCATTACTGGTGGCATCGGCACCCAGCAGGTGACCGACCTATCAAACGGAATCGACCTGAAACTGGCCTGGCTGGGACAATCTTATAATAAGAACACCCTATCTATCGGCTTGGGGTTCGATAATCATACCTCGGCATCATCGGCCTATGTAACGCTGACGGGTCAGGGTAAAAAGGATGGATCGCGGGTGTACCCTTCGTTGGATTGGTCGGTAGAGAGTACGAAGAAAGGAACTACTTTTGGTATCGGCACCTATTACTCTACCGAATATAATTATAAATCGTTCGGGGCGGATATGCACCTGGCTTTAAAAACGCACGACCGTAACGGCGAGTTCGGTATTAGGCTGCAAACTTATTTGGATAACGTGACGCTGATCTACCCGTCGGAGTTTGTGGCCACGGCTATTCCTGCACCGGCTGGGGCTGTCTACGTCACCACGGCCAGCGGGAACAGGGTATTATCATCAAGCGGCAGTTCGGGTAAAACATCGGCGGTAACGCTGCCAACCAGTCCACGGAACACTTATACCGCATCATTATCTTACTCGCAAATCATCAACTCGCGCCTGCAGTTAATGGTACTGGCCGATGTTGTTCAGCAAAACGGCTACCTGGGTTTGCCTTATCACCGGGTGTATCTGAATACCGGTAAGGATACGCTGGAAAGATTGCCATCAACTCGTTTTAAACTGCCGCTGGGTTTCAGGGCTAATTATTTCCTTGGCGATAACATCATTTTGCGATCGTACTACCGGTATTATATGGATAACTGGGATACCAAGTCAAACACGGCCAATATAGAAGTGGCGTATAAAATTTCGCCGTTCTTTTCCATCTCGCCGTTTTACAGGTATTATACCCAAACGGCGGCCAAATATTTTGCGGCATATCAGCAGCATACCGTTAACGATCAATACTACACCAGTAATTACGAATACGCGGCTTTCAACAGCAGTTTCTTCGGCGCCGGTTTCCGTATAGCGCCACCTAAAGGGGTAGCCGGATGGCGGCAACTGCACGATATTGAGTTCAGGTACGGACACTACTCGCAAACCACCAACCTTGCGTCGGATGTATTTTCGCTGAGCTTAGGATTTAAGTAGGGAGAAGGGGTAGTTTTTTCGGATAGCGGTTTGGGATTTTCTATATCTGAAACCGCTTCTTTATTTAGCCAAAATTATCTCCCGAACCCAAACCCGATATTGGTTGCAAAAAATTAATTTGGGTAAGATGGTAAGGCTGTTATCTTTGCCGGTGTAGCTGATTGATTTTGGGCCTTCAGGCTTATTATTAACCGGGCGCTACAATTTTAGGCAGGCAACAAACGTTTTAAAACCTTAAAAACTCATTTACCATGAAATTGAAAAGCAGTATATATTTATTAGCGCTAAGTTTAACGGCCATATTAGTGGTGCCGGCATGTAAAGCCAAAAAACCTTTGGTGCAGCCCGCCGCCCCTGTAGCAGCGCCTGATCCGGCTCCTACCCAAGCGGCCCCGCCTGAGCAAAAGAAACCGGAGCCTGAAACCAGTGCCGGCGCGCCAATGTCGCCAATGGTTAAGGCCGATTATAACTTTAAAAATATCCAGTTTGAGTTTAACTCGGCCGTATTAAAAACCAGCGCTTACCTTATTTTAGACAAAGCCGTAGTTGAAATGAAAAAAGACCCATCAGTAAAATTTGCGCTTGGTGGTTATGCATCAGCAGAGGGTACGCCGGAGCATAACATGTCTTTATCGGTAGAACGTGCCAACGCGGTGAAAACCTACCTGGTAAACGGTGGTATTAATGCCGAAACTTTAATTGCATCGGGCTATGGGGAAGCCAACCCGGTAGCAGCCAATAGCGACGAGCCAAGCCGCGCCTTAAACCGCAGGGTTGAGATTAAGAAGAGATAAGTTTGGAGATTCCGGAAGATAAGAATATAAAAAAGCCGCTCAGCATTTTGCTGAGCGGCTTTTTTGATGGAGTGTATATCGATTGTTTTCTGGAACGAAAAATGAGATAAAGTCTCCATAAACAAGGGTCTACTTTTTAAAAGTCTGAATAACTCATATTAACTTTTTTTGGCTAAACCTACTTTAAAACAACCCGTGAACAATTGATTTCGATTAAAGTAACTTTAATCGAAATCATATTCAATAAAATTCTCTAAGAACTTATTGTTGGATTTAACTTCTAAAACTGCTTTGTAAAAAGGATCTTCATTTGTATTTGGAAACAAATATTCCTTGCTTGCAAGTCCAGCACAATCGAAATTTTCATTTAGATAAAAGACCGCATACAGATACAAGTTAGCTTCATTGAATCTATCTAATAGGAAGAATGGTAAAGCACATTGTTGCCTTATCGGTCTTATCGGTGTTAAATGGTCGAAAGAATGCAAATTTTTAATTACATCTTTTGTAGATGTTAAAGGGGGAGTTCGAAAATAAAAACAATAAATAACGCCTTGATGCTTTCCATTCTGAATCGCGTTGTAAGTGAACTTCCCATTATCTTTTTTGTCTAAAGTTTGAGTTGCAAAAAAGCCTGCCGTTTTGAAATCAAAAGTTACGTCTAAACCAAGCGTATCTAAACCATAGTGTTGCGACACAATGGCCAGATCAGAGTTATAACTACCTTGAACTTTAAAATCTATCCAACGTTTATAATATTCTTGATTTTCTTTTTCAGGAAAATCCTGTAAATTACTGGTTGAATGTATTCCATATTTTTCGTAATTTCTGTCACCAAGCGTTCTGAAATTGTCGATCCCATAGTACACCAAATCGTCCACAAGACCTTTTGAAAAAATGTTAATATATCCTCCATCAATTTCTCGCAGATTAAAATTGGGATAATATTTCCTCCAAACACCAGGTATAATTAACCTTTCAAAGCCATCTTCATTGGACATAGTGGGATTAGGAAACTCCCTTTTTATTTTGTATTCTTTACGCTGTCCCCTGTAACTTAGATACCCATTCTCAAGGTCGTGACGGCTTCGATCGTCTGAAGACAAAATATCGTGGATTTCATTAATATGTGATATATGATAAATGGGCGGACTTCTTTTAAAGTTATTATTAAATTTTCCAGTTAACATTTCTAAAACTTCTTTTTTAGAGAATTGCGCTATTAACCCCCACGAAGTGCCGTAAAAGCTGTCAAATACTATATCTGGATAATTATCATCCATGTAGTATCCTGAATTACACAGCTTGTCAATTTCGGCTTTTCCAATATTATCTTGTTTTAATTCAATTCTTAAAAAGTCTTGCTGATCTTTGTAATATTCTCCGAAAGTTTGGTTTAAGTCTCCTAAAAACATTTTTGATTTTTACTGTTACTTTGAGTACCCTTTGTAAAAGTCTAAATAAAATTTGATTTTTCCAGTTTTAAAGATTTGCGTTGACTTGAAATAATATTCATTGTATTTGCATTTTTTACACAAAAAATATTAATGTAAAAAATAAAGTAAAATAATACCCGAAAAAGAGCAAATAAAGTTTTAAATAAAAATATAATTGCCGGGCTTTAAGTATAATGATAACATATTGATTCCTCTTGTTTGGCCTATCTACTTGCCGATACAAAACTTACTAAATATATTATCCAGTAAATCATCTGTAGTAACCACGCCGGTTATTTCGCCTAAATAGTAGAGGGCTTGTTTAATGTCCATGGCTAAAAAGTCGGAGGTTACGGAGGATTGGATGCCGTTGAGGACGCGGATGAGGGCTTGCTCGGTTTTTTGGAGGGCTTCCAGATGGCGGATGTTGGTGATGAGGGTTTCGTCGCCGCTGAGCTGACCTTTTACAGTCCGTTGGTAAATTAGTTGTTTCAGCTCGTCTATATGCTGCTTTTCTTTGGCGGATACCTGTAGCAGGTCGGCGCCGTCGGGGAGTTGCAGGTTAGTGGTGGCAGGGGTAGTCAGCAGGTCGGTTTTGTTGGCGATGATGATGGCCGGGATGCCGGGTTTTACCAGTTCGGCAATATCAGCGGCGAGGTCGGCGGCTGAGAGTTCGTTAACATCGTACACGTATAAAAGCACAGCGGTCTGGCTGATCTTCTCCATGGTTTTGGCCACGCCAATCTGCTCAATGGTATCTGTCGCTTCGCGGATGCCGGCGGTATCTATCAGACGGAAATTGATGCCGTTAATGTTCAATACCTCTTCAATGGTATCGCGGGTGGTGCCGGCAATGTGACTTACAATGGCGCGGTCCTCGTTGAGCAGGGCATTGAGCAGCGTTGATTTACCTGCATTTGGCCTGCCGGCAATTACCGTATTCACCCCTTGTTTAATGGCGTTACCTAACTCAAACGATTGGATCAGTTTACTGATCACTTTCTCAATATCAATCACTAACTGACGCAGCTGATCGCGGTTGGCAAACTCAACATCTTCTTCGCTGAAATCGAGCTCCAGCTCAATAAGTGAAGCAAAGGTGACCAGCTGTTCGCGCAGGGATTTCAGTTGCGTGCTGAACCCGCCGCGCAGTTGCTGCATGGCGGCCTGTTGCGATGCTTTGGAATTGGCGGCAATTAAATCGGCCACAGCTTCGGCTTGCGATAAATCGAGCGAACCGTTAAGAAAGGCCCGCATAGTAAATTCGCCTGCTTTGGCGGCACGTGCGCCGTGTTTAATCAGTAGCTTAATAATGGACTCGATAATGTAATTAGAGCCGTGACAAGAGATCTCTACCACATTCTCGCGGGTGTAAGATCGGGGAGCGACAAATAGCGACATCAGCACCTCATCCAGCACCACGTCGCCATCAACCACGTTACCGAAATGGATAGTGTGCGATGCCTGCTTGGTTAGGTCCTTTCCCTTAAAAACGCTGTTGGCAATAGTAATTGCCTGCGGTCCCGACAGGCGGATTACGCCGATAGCACCAATTCCGTTAGGGGTGGCCAGGGCAACGATGGTATCTTCTTCGTGTTGAGTCATTATGCTTCGCGTCATTATGCCTGCGGCGTCATTGAGTCATCAGGTCATTAAATTTTAGGGGCAAAAGTCGGAATAAAAGCGCAATCTTTCTACGCCGCCTTAAAACCTAACTAAATAATGACTCAATGACCTGATCACTCAATGACAATTATTTACCTTCGCAGGTATTATGGTAACTCATTTCGACGCTTCGCTGGAGACGATCTCCGTACATCATGTTGGCAATCAATCGCTCAACGAACTTTATGCCCTGTCCGAACAACCTTTGGACCTGAAAGACGAGTTGATCCCTAAGCTGTTGATGCAGTATTTTCTAACTCCGTTTGAGAAAGTGAACGAGGTTTACCACCTGATGCATACCAGCGGCGACCTGGGCCTGAACGCCATTCATCACTTCGCAACCATGGTGTTTGATAATCCCGAGAAGTTTCACGAGGCATCCGAACAGATAGCCAAACAGCTTTATAATGTCACCAATCACCCAAATATTAAACCGGGAGAGTTGTATGTGGCTTATTTTCACGATGTGCAGATAGAGGGTAACCCGCTGGATGTGATCGGCATTTTTAAATCGGAGAATAAGGAAACCTACCTGAAGGTGTATCCCGAAAAGGGCGGTTTCAATGTGGATTACGAAGAGAATGCCATCAATATTAATAAGCTGGATAAAGGCTGCCTGATCTTCAATATCGAAAAAGAGAACGGCTACAAGGTAGTGGTGATCGATAAAAACAACAGCGGCCAGGATGCAGCGGTGTACTGGAAAGATCAGTTTTTGCAACTGAAAATCCGTAACGATAGCTTTAACCAAACCAACAATACCCTGGCTATCTACAAAAACTTCGTCACGCAGAAACTGGACGATGAGTTTGAAATGAGCAAGGCCGATAAAATAGACCTGCTTAACCGGAGCATGAAGTACTTCAAGGAAAAGGAGACCTTTGATATTGATGAGTTCGGCAACGAGGTAATTGGCAACCCCGATGCTATCGAATCGTTCAAAAGCTTTAAAAGCAATTACGAGCAGGAGTTTGACAGCCCGATAAACGATAGCTTCGAAATCTCGGGCAACGCCGTAAAGAAACAGCAGCGAGTGTACAAAAGCGTGCTAAAGCTGGATAAAAATTTCCACATCTACATCCACGGCGATAATAAACTGATTGAGAAGGGTTTTGACGATGATAAGGCTATGAATTATTACAAGGTGTATTTTAAGGAGGAGCAGTAGTTTATTATATTGCTGATATGTTTAAAGGTTGGATTGTTTTATTGTTGATGTTTCTTGTCAGTATAGCTTGCAAAGCACAAGAATTTGCGGTGATAAACGATCCGGACGGATATGTGAACGTACGGCAAGGTAAAGACGTTAAATCAAAGATTGTAGGTAAGTTATCCGAAGGGCAAATATTTTTTTACGATTTGGAGAAAAAAAACGATACATGGTACAACGTTTATTGCAGTCCAGGTAATTATATCCATTATCCGGAAGGTAAAGCCAAATACCCGGAGCGAAGCGAAATTAATGGCTATGTTTCAGCGAGTAGAATAACACCAATAGGCTCGTTTGCGCATCCGAAACTAAACAGCAATAACAGGCGTATAACATCAAACAGTTTGACAATTAATGATGATACGATTGCTTTGCAGGTAACTTGTCGGAAATTTAAACCTGCCGAACATAAAATTACCAATGATAAGTATGAAAATTCGCATGAAACATTCGTTAGTTTAATCGACAATAAACACGTCTACGGTCAGGATGGAGGGATGCCTAAAATAGAAATATCCGGAATTTCATTCACCATTGGCCGCCAAAAAATAGACATCCCAAGAGGGGCTTACAGAAATTTATACGAGCCGAACTTGCAATCCTGGAATTTCTATCACGACAAAAAAGATAACTTCTACATCTATTCGCTAAATAGCGATGGCGCAGGTGGGTATTTCCTGGTGTTCGTAATCAGTAAAGGAAAATTTGCGGGGCGATATATTGATAGTCCTTAAACCGCCTTCACTTCCTCCACCTTCTTCATCTTCCTATCTTCCAGATAATACCATACCGCCAAAATGGATACGCCAACCGTTACAGATACATCGGCCATGTTGAATATGCCGGTTTGCAGGAAACCGAAACGGATGTGCATAAAATCGGTTACCGAGCCGTACAGGATGCGATCGTACAGGTTACCGATGCCGCCGCCTATTACAAAGCAGGCCGCTATTAACGGTACGCGCGGCACTTTTTTTATGATCAAAAATATCAGCGCCCCAACCAGCATAGCCAAGGGGAACAGCGTGAGCAACACAAATTTTATTTTTACAGGGATATCATCACCCAGGCTTAAAAAAGCGCCGGTGTTTTCCACCTTGGTAAGGGTGAAATGGTCACCGACAAAGCCGATGATCTGGCTGTCGTAAATCTTTTCGCGCACTAAGTTTTTTGATACCTGGTCGCAGCCTATGTTCACCGAGATCACTAACAGCACTATAGCTATTTTGATCAGGGTTAATGTTTTCGCACTTTTCATTGTTGTCGATATTCGAATCATAAACGTAAGAAATATCCTGAGATTATAAAAGCGCTTAGCAATTAAGCTTTTTCTTCATTATAGGCCAGCTTCATAAAACCCAATACTTCCTCGTTCAAATCATCAGTTTGCAACATCCTGAAATGATGATTAAATTGCTGCTGCCCGGGCACCTGGGCCATCTTCTGAAAGCAAAGATTATCAGGATACTCCTGTTTAAACGGAAAAACTACGTGGATAAAATTTTTGCCCAATTGGGTAACCCAGGCAATGCGTTTGTTATTATTGGAGATGCCGATCATGGTTTTCGTCGGCTCAACAATAACGTCTCCCAGTTCGCTAAAACGGCTGACGAAGTGATTAAACAGCATCAGCGTATGCTCGCTTTTTCCCGATAAAAACTCGGACAGTTGCTTTTCTTCTCCCGGTGTCAAGGTGTTTTTGTTTTATGATTTCAATTGATGATGGTCTTTACTAACATCAAACCGTCATTTCCAGCAGCGCAAAATGTCCGTCTTTAAAATGTGCCGGAAGGTCGGGCGTGTAGGCGATGGTTGTATCGCCAAGATAGTTAAATCCACATTTTTTATAGTAATTAATAAGCCTGTCATTACCTGCGCCGGTATCAAGCCTGATCAGTGGTAAATTTTTCTCCTTCGCATAAGTCCTGGCCCAGGTTATGATTGCACCAAGCACGTTGTTCCCGCGAAAATCTTTACGGATGGCGATGCGGTGGATATAGACAGCTGCACGGTTCAATTCCTGCCAGATGGCCGGATCACTGAGCGTAATCACAAATGTAGCGACGATCCTGTCGCCGCTGACAATCTTATAGTGCCGTAACTCGTCAATTTCTTTTAGTAAAAGCGCTTCCTCAAAACCCAGCCAATGGTTATTGCCCGCCTCTTTTTGATAAGCAATTGCATCATCATAAATAGCGAAGATGACTGCCAGGTCTTCCTGCTGCGTGTTGGTAATTTGCATATCTGTGGGTTAAAGAGTGATTTGCGGCAGGATCTTTTTAATCACCGTTTCCTGCATTGGCTTTGGTTCGGTAACAGGGATTAAATGTCCCGATTTTTCAAACCAGAAGATGCCTTTTTTGGGTGCTTTAAGCTGTTGGTAATACTTCTCTGAGATGGCGTAATTGGTTTGATGATCTTTACGGCCCACAAAAAAATAAACGGGGCAATTCACTTTTGGCAGCGATGTGGTCAGGTTGATATAATTGGCCTCTTTAAATAATGCCGTCATTTCCGAATTTTCGGTAAAGTACTTTTTAAATTCGACGGTATCGCCGATACTTTCGTTGTTCAGTAACGAGAGCCATTTACGGTCGTAGTAATTCTGCACGCCATTTTCGAAAGGAATTTTCACCTTCGCGAGTTCGCTGATGGCCCGTTTGTTCTTTTGCTGAACGGCCTTTTGCTTCAGCTCGTTTAGCGAAATGCGTTCACTTTCCCATTGATTTACCGCCGGACTCACCGCCATGTAGGCGTAAACTTGCTCCGGGTGCTTATCGGCCATGTAAAAGCCCAGCACCGTTCCCCACGACCAGCCCATGATGAACATTTTTTGCCGGTGAAACTGTTTCAGCAGCGCGGTAACCAATTCGTGGGTATCGTTCTCGTATAACTTCACGGTAAGCTTTAACGGCGATGCATTCAGTTTCAAAGTTTGGCCGCAGTTGCGCTGATCCCAGGCCACAACGGTAAAGTGTTGCTTCAGATCATCGAGATAGGCCTTGTTTTCGGGATAGATCCCTTCAGACCCTGGTCCACCGGTGATGAAAAGGAATAATGGTTTCTTACGATCCTTGCCTTCAATTTTAACCACTTGCTTAATTCCGCCGGCACGAATGGCTTCGGTGGTATCTATCTTTTGAGCGAAACAATTATTGCCTGTTAAGATAGCAATCAAACAAAATGTAAACAGATAAATAGGGTTTTTCATAGCTATATTCAGTTTTGTACCGGGAGTGTCGGTGTGTTGCCTTTAGTTTTTCCGCCGTTTAAAAACCGGCCTATAAATCTATCGCGCACCAGGTAATGATAAGATAGCATACTTAACGCAAGGCTGATAACAACAACCAATGTAAATTTAAGGTACACGCTCAAATTAATATTGATAAACGCGGCCTGGAGAAAAAACACCATTGGGAAATGCACCAGATAGATCCAGTACGAAGCATTGGACAGGTACCGGCCACGCGCCGAATAATTATTAAAATACTTTAAAAAGAAACCGATAAAGCCATAAAGTAAAAACCAAAGGGCTATAGCGTTTGACGCCCCTAACGCATAAATTCCCCATTTCAGATGGTTTAAACCTGGTATCCCGAAGATCAGCAGTTTGATGTTGAAGAATAGATAGCCTACAATGCCGTAAAATAACCATCCTTTTTGAAAATGTTTAAAGCGATCTTTTTCATAATAAAGCATCCAGCCAAAGGCAAAAAAAAGCGCATAGGTTATCAGTACCGTGAAATTGATGGAGAACGTTCCGGGTGTTTCAATCGCATCTTTTTTGCGGATGGCTAATAAAACAAAATTTAATGCGGCAAATAATAGGGGGGATGCTTTGGTGCTGTAAACCGCCGCAAATTTTTGTTTGATAATTACCGCCGCCTGCGGAAACCTTTTTCTTAGCACGGTAATTATTGCAGCCGCACCCAGGCAAAACAAAAAAAGATAATATAAGAACCAAAGGTGAATAGGCCGGAGATTCCGCCATTCAAAATGATCAGCGTATAGCTTATTAACGGCTGAAAGGAGAGGAGTGCCATCGCCGGCAATGGAAAACTTGAGGTAAAAGGTTGCGATTACTGTCAGTGGAAATAAAATAACCAGGCCAATTAAAAGAGGATAGCCTATGCGGTTCAACCTGTTTTTTAGCATGGCACTAACACCCCTTGCACTACTCAGCAAACTGGCCATAAACCCCGACATCACAAAAAATACCGGCATAACCAGGCAGGTAAAAAAGGCCATCAAAATATCAAATACAAGGCTGGTGCCCGATGGGTCTTTAAACGGCCATATCACGCCCAAATCGGTAACAATGTAAGTTAAGCAGGCGTGATAAACCAAAATCATAACGGTCATGGTGGTCCGCAGATGATCGAAGGCATAAATTCTGGTTGGCTGCTCTGTCATTTAAAATATCCGATCCGGTAGATTTTGTTGGTAGCGAAAAATGCTTCTAAATATAGGGCTTTTTCTTTAACGGGTTTTTATTGATAGCGGTGCCTGCCGTAACCTATTGGTAACCTGTTAGTAAATCAATGGTTTAGCTGTCACCTTTTTAATAAACACTATTTTTATTTAAATTAATTATAAATAATGTTGACGCGTATGGTTTCTGTTTTTATTTTTGCGGTAAGTTTAGAATTAATCTAAATAAACTCGAAACTATGAAACAACTTTATGCAATTTTTGTCGCATTGTTCCTCATCAGCCTGCAAGGCTTAGCAAGCGACATCGAAAAAAACGGCAGCATTCGCGGCCATGTAAAAACCAGCGACGGCAAACCAGCCGCTTTTGTTAGTGTAGGTATTAAAGGCACCAATAAGGGTACCACTACCGATGATGAAGGAGAGTACTTCCTGGCCAACGTTAAACCGGGCAGCTATACACTTAAAGTATCATCTGTAGGCCTGCAAAGCCAGGAAATAGAGGTTATAGTAAAAGACGGCGGAAAAACCGTACAGGATTTTACGCTGACCGAGAACGCCTCAAAACTTCAGGAAGTAACTGTAGCGGGTCACCGTTCAGTTAACTTAAAACCGGTAACCGTTGGCAAAAGCGGCATCCCGACTAAAGATCTTCCGCAAGCCGTACAGATTATAGATAGCACCATCATTGCTGATCAGCAAGCCAATCGCCTGGCTGATGTTATTAAAAACGTAAACGGTATTGCCATGGGCGAGAACCGCGGCTCGGTTGGTGAATCTTTCTTTGCACGTGGTTACAGCTTAGGCGCCAATAACGTACTTAAAAACGGTGCGCGTACTTCAATCGGCGGTTCGCCGGAGGCCAGTACGCTGGAATCGGTAGAGATATTAAAAGGAAGCGCGGCACTGCTTTACGGTGGTGTTACCGGTGGCGCAGTTGTTAACCTGGTTACCAAAAAGCCTAAGTTTTACTACGGTGGCGAGGTAAGCATGCGTGCTGGCAGCTACTCACAGTATAAACCTACTGTTGATGTTTACGGCCCTATCTCTAAAAGCATTGCCTTCCGCGTGATCGCTACTAAAGAAAATGCCAACAGCTTTCGCGATGTGGTAAAAACAGATCGTTTTTACGTAAACCCGTCACTGTTATTTAACTTGGGTAAAAAAACAGAATTAATTGTACAGGGTGATTATTTAAAAAGCAACTACACGCCCGATTTTGGTATCGGAACCGTAAACGGGAAAATTTCTCCTGTTCCGCGTAACGCTTTCTTAAACGAACCATGGGCTTATAATAACACCAACACCGGTAGCGCACAGGTTGCTTTAACGCATCAGTTTAACGATAACTGGAAGCTTAACGCGGTAAGTGCGTTCCAATCTTACAGTCGTAATTACTTTGGTGCCGAGCGCCCGGTTGGTAAAGTAACCGGTATGGCTCCGCGAGCTTTAACCAGGTCTAAATCGCAAGAGTATACCTATAACCAGCAATTCACGTTAACAGGTAGTGTGGTAACCGGATCAATCAAACACACGCTATTGATCGGTGCAGACGCAGATGAATCAAGAACTACGGCATACAGCTTTAAATATGCTACCGGAACGGCTGCCAATATCACCGACTCGGTAAATATACTTAATCCGGCAACGTACGGAAGCAAACTGCCAATGCCCGAAACTTATACCTATCAGCATACGCTGACACCGATTTGGCGCACGGGAGCCTTCGTGCAGGATTTGATTAGCCTGACCGAACAATTTAAAGTACTGGCCGGTGTAAGATATACCTACCAGGAAACCCCAAAATCGCGCACTTACGACGAAGTAAACGGCGGAAGTGTAGCTGCTGCGGCTGATACGAAGGTTGATAAAGCCTTTTCACCGAAGTTTGCTTTAATTTATCAGCCTATTAAAACCACATCGGTTTATGTAAGCTATGCCAATAATTTCACGCCAAACACCGGGGTAGATGTTTACAATGTACCGCTGGGCCCGTCAATTATCGACCAGTGGGAAGCAGGCGTGAAAAACGATTTCCTGCAAGGCAGATTATCGGTTAACGTAACCGGCTACCATATCGTTAACAACCGTTTTGCCCAAACAGCCTTAACTGGTGCCGATGGAAAATCAAATTCGGATACCAACATAAAAGAATTTAGCGGTAAAACAGCCAGCGACGGTTTGGAAATTGACATTACCGGTAAATTGTCGCCTAACTTGTATTTCCTGGCCGGTTATTCGTATAGTTATTACCGTTATACCCAAACGGCCCCTATTGTTCAAGTAACGCCTACTACAACAACAGCAGGTATTACAGAGGGCGAACGCATCATCGGAACCGTGCCGCATACCGCTAATGGTACCATGTTCTACACCTTTGATAAAGGCAATTTAAAAGGCCTGAAACTGGGTGTATCAGGTTACTACACCGGTAAACGTAATGCTGGTTTCAATACCCTTAAAAACGGCCTGCAACGCGGCCAGCCTACTTACTTAACAGATTATGGCACGTTTGATTTTTCTGCAGGGTATACCTTCAAAAAGAAACTGTCATTATTGGCCAAAGTATCAAACATCACCAACGAGATTAACTACATGGTGCACGAGAATTACAGCGTGAACCCGATCCCGCCGCGTATGTTCAGCGCTACTTTAGCTTACAAATTCTAAACGGATTATACCGATCTTTGACCGGAAGGGGATAACCCTCTTCCGGTTTTTTTATGCCATGAAAAAGTTTTTGATTTATCTGCTGCTCAGTCTGCCTTTTATTGCCAATGCCCAGATGGCCCGCAAACGTACCGCAGTACTGATGGGTGGCCGCTGGGAGTTTACCATCGTTGCGAAAGATTCGCTCACCGCCGAGCATAATATCGATACCTGTATAGCCGAAGTAAGACGGATAGAGTACCTCATATCTGACTGGAAGCCCGAAACACAGGTATCCGAAGTTAACCGCAACGCAGGCATTAAACCTGTAAAAGTAAGTGCCGAAGTTTTCGCGCTGACCGAACGGGCAATTAAGCTTTCTAATTTAACCAAAGGCGCTTTCGATGTCAGCTTTGCAGCGATGGACAGGATCTGGAAGTTCGATGGATCGATGACGACCATGCCAACGCCTGAAGCCATCAAAAAATCGGTAGCCAAAGTGGGCTATCACAATATCATCCTCGACAAGGCTAACTCCACCATCTTTTTAAAGCTAAGCGGCATGAAGATCGGCTTCGGTGCCTTAGGCGAGGGTTACGCTGCCGACCGCTGCCGCGCCATGATGTTGGCTCGCGGTATTAAAGCCGGCATAGTAAACGGTACAGGCGATATGAACACCTGGGGCAAACAACCCAATGGCAGCGACTGGACTATCGGAATTACCAACCCCTTACGCGTTGATACCATTTTCGCGGTGGTTCCGCTACGCTCGGGAGCGGTGGTAACCTCGGGGAGTTATGAAAAATTTGTGGTGTTTAACGGCAAACGGTATGCGCATATCATTAACCCGGCCACGGGATATCCGGCTACGGGTTTGCTAAGTGTTACAGTTTTTGGTCCGAGTGCGGAGTGGGCCAATGGTTGCAGCACCTCAATGATGGTGCTGGGCGAAGCTGCTGCTCAACAATTTATTAAGCATTACCCGGCCTACAGTTACATCATCATAACCGACGATCACCGGGTAATAGCTTCAAAAAATCTGGAGATTAAAACAACACGCTTGCGCTGATCTTAATAACAATCCATTAAAATCTGACTGTGCGATTGGTAATAGCTGAGTGATTTTTTGTTGTGTGTTGCCACGACGTTTTCCAGCAGTTTCAACACGTCCTTTTGCATCGCTAACGATCCGCAGATCATTACCACGCCGCCACTATCCAGTGTTCCGGCTATCAGAGTACTATCCAAAGCAAGCACATCGCTTACGTAGTTTTTATCAGCTTCGCGCGATAGGGCGACTTTTAGTCCTGTCAGCTTGCCCGAGTTAAGCGCAGCATCCAGCAATGGCTGATAAGGTTCAACCGATAACCGCTCGCGGAAGCCGGCATACAAATAGCAAGGACGGTTTTGCACATTCTCATCAATCATCCCCAAAAACGGCGCTATACCGGTACCATTGGCAATCATTACCACAGCCGGTGCCTGTTTAGGGAAATAGAAATGCGGATTAGCTACAATTTTAGCCCGCATGGTGCGCCCGACTTCCAGATCATACAGGAAATTGGAGCCGATGCCTTCCAGATGTAAACGTACGCTTAATTGGATTTCACCATCAACCACGCCGATAGAGTATAGGCGTTCGCGATGATCATTTTTAGGATAGATGGCAAGCAAATCGCCCGATTGTACTTTGGTTTTGCGGGCCTGCAGCTTAATTGTAAAAGTCTGCCTTGCTTCGGTGACACCGGTATTGGCGGTAACCGTCAGCTTTTGCAGGTCCTTCGGTGGCCCGGATGCAATTACATCAGTACTAAGTTGTATGTCCGTTTTCTGCGACCATGCTTCGGCCCAAAGGTTAAAGTCTTGGGGCGAGCGATCGTTCACCGTATGGATATCGATGATCGGCGTAGCCCAATCCTGCGCAGATAATAGCTGATTAACCTCGAACGCGAACTGGCAAAAGTCAGTATAGGCATGCGAGCCAAAACCCAACACCGAATATTTAATGCCCTGCGCCTGCGGATATTTTTGTACTAACGATGCCAGTTTGGTGGCATTGGTAGGCGCATCGCCCAGTCCGTAAGTAGCCGTGAACACCACAAGTTGCTGCGCTTTCGGGAAAAACTGGTAGTTGTTCAGCTCGGTAACGAAAGACTTTTTACCTGCTTTTAATAATTGCTGATGAACAGCATCGGCAAAGCGATAGGTGCTGCCATTTTCTGATCCTACTAAAATAATAAACTCGCTGTCATCGGCCTTGTACTTGTTTTTACTGCGACCGCTGATCCGTTTCCACGTGATGGCAAAACCCGAATAAATAAAGAACAGGATATTAGCCGATGCCACCGCCAACACCAAAGCCCAGATGCTGCTGCCCCGGCCGGTATGCAAAGTCAGGCTCAGGTCGGTATAGATTACCGCAATGGGATACTTAACCTCGCTCACCACCTCGCCGGTAAACTGGTTAACGGCTACCTCGCGGTCTTTTAGTTTCAGCGTATAATAATCCTCGGGGAACTCGGAGAAAGGAAACTCGACGGTGGCTACATCAGCCAGTTTGGTATTCTTAAAAACGGGGATATCTTTTGCCGCTACAGCGGGATCTTCTTTCAGATGATCGATATCTACGTTGGTTTTTTTAATCACCGTATTCACCAGCCCAAAGCGTGACATGGATAAATAAGTCCCGCTTAACGCGATGATCAATATGATAACTAACGACCAACGCCCCAATACCACATGATAAAACTGCGCAAAATGATCGCGACTGATCTTAGTGAAAAAGCGTTTAACACCACGCTGCCGTTTCACAATCAGTATCGTACCCGAAATAGTGATTAGCAGCAGCAGGAAGGCGGTAACGCCCATGAAAATGCGCCCTAACCCATGTAGAAACAACGATCTGTGGAAATCGGTGACCCATTGAAAAAACTCGCTCTTAGGTTTCGGTGTACCAAGGATCTTCCCGGTCAAAGGATCGATATAGGCCAGCAGCTTTTTGCCGCCATCGTAGCTACCTTTAGCTAAAATAAACTGGTTATTATCAACGGTGATCTCCGTAATCCCTGGATAAATTTTGCGGAGTACGGGCAGTGTTTGGGCCAGGTTAATCTGCTCAAAATGATCAACTTTATAGGGCTGTAGTTTTTCGCTCACCGGCTGGAAGGCCAGTATAATGCCCGTTAATGCGGCAAGCGTAAGCAATAAAAAAGAAGATACAGCCAGGGCTAAGTGGCTGTATCTCCATACCGAAATGGTCATATTTTAAATAGAAATGTAGTATTAATTAGCGCTGAAGCGTACGTAACGGACAAAGCCCGTACCATCGCTTTTAGCGGCAAGTGTTTCGGTAGTCAGGGGAATCTCCAGGTCTTTTACGTTATAACCTTTGTCTTCTACCGCGCTTTCAAAACGTAGTTTGTAACCGGCGTTAATTTTTGAGTTTTCCAGTTCGATAACGTTCACGCTGCGGTCGCCGCCGGTAACCGATGCACCGGTAATAGCGCTCAGGTTAGGTTTGTTTTTCAGGTTGAACTGGGTGTTCCACTCTTTCAGGGTTTTGTACCATTTTTTATCAGAGCCCATTACGTATAATGTTTTCTCGTACGCGCCTTTGGCATCTATCAGCGAAATCACGATATAAGCGCCATCGCCAATGTAGCTGTTCATTTGCACCATGCATTTGTACTTGGTGGTTTGCGCAAACGTGGTATGGCCAATAATGATGAACGCCAGGATCAATAAAGCAGATTTAAATAGTTTTGACATTATTTTTATTTCAGGAAGTTAACAGATACGTTGTTTTTTGATAAAAATTCATTCTCGGCAGCAAGGTCAAATGCGGTCTCTTTAAAGTTAGTTACCTCATCTTTTTTAGCGCCAATGCTTAACAGGTATTTCAGCAGGGTATCATCTTTAGCAACTAAAGCGGCTTTGTGTAAAGCAGTCATGCCCTCTTTGTTTTTGGCATTGATATCTATACCCAATGGCTGCAGGCGTTTAAATAACGACAGATCATTTTTGGCAACAGCCAGGTGATATAGCGTGTTACCGTTGGCTTGTGTAGCAGCAACATTTAAGCCGCTCTCTTTCAGGATCTGTAGTTTAGTATCGAAGTCATCAGTTCTTGGTCCGGCTGCGCCGCGCTCGCCACCGCCTTGCTGACCGCCCATACCTTGCTGACCGCCTGGTCTGCCACCGCCCTGGCCCTGTTGTCCACCCGGAGCACCCTGACCGCGTTCGCCACCGCCTTGCGGGCCACCGGCACGTTGCGGGCGGTAAGCATCAACTAAATAGTAAGCCAGGTTATTGCCTTTGGTATCTAAAACCTTAGCATCCGCGCCTTTGCTAATCAGTAAACGGATTATCTCGGGCGAGTTACCGCGTACGGCCATAGTCAGTGCCGTAGCGCCGGTCTCGTTAGCTTGATTAATGTTCCTTGTTTTTGATAACAGCAGGTTAATCAAAGCAGTATCGCGGCTGCTGGCAGCGGCAAGTATAAATGGTGTGTTGCCATCCTCATCGGCCTGGTTTACATTTACGCCTTTGGCTAAAAAGTATTTTACTACATCAACCTGGTTGGTTTTGCGTACAATGTAATGGAGTACATTCTGACCGGTTTTGTTGGTTACGTTGGCTTTTACGCCTAAGCTTTCCAGGTAATTATACATCGCCAACGGATCGACAGCCGGAGCAGCATCCGGTCCACCACGACGTGCACCGCCACTTTGTGCAGCTAACAGCATTGCGTTAGGCGACACTGCAGCGCCTTTTTTTATCACCGCTTTTAACTGATCGATATTACCGCTTTTGGCCGCGTAACTGAAAGCGTTGTTGCCAGCAGCGTCTACACTTTTAAGATCTAAACCCTTGTTAATGAAATAATCGGTTAGTTTAAGGTCTTTATCGTTGCCGATGGCTAATAATAACACGTTTGCACCATCCGGACCTAAGTCTTTTTTAACATTTGCACCGTGGGCAATTAAAATATCGTAAACCTTGGTATTTTGTTGTGCAGCGCTGGCTGCAAAGGTTAATGGGGTAGTAGCGTGGGTATCCTGAATATCTATCTTGGCACCCTTAGCCAGCAAATATTCCATTAACTCGGTATTGCCACGGTAAGCGGCCCAGTGTAAATAAGTCCTGCCGTCGTGCGTTAATTTATCAGGCGTATTGCCCGGCTGATCTAACAGGAATTTAATGGTTTCTATTGGTGCTTGTGCACTTATCGCATAATAAATGGGATCGAAAGCATTAGCGGTTGATTGTGACGGGCTGTTGCCTTTAGCAATTTCGGCTTTTACTGCATCAACCGATGGCGCATCCTGCCAGAAAGTTGACGAAAGTAGGGTGTTTTGCTGGGCGCTTGCTGCCAGCGATAAAGAGCAAAAGAGGGCGATAACTATTTTCTTCATGTTCATTAAGGATTGAATCCACGCTCAAATATTGAAGCGCACGAAGTTAATAAGAATCAGTCTAAATAAAAATTATAATATGATTTTGCTCTGCAGGTAACGCTATTGTTATTTTTCTGCTTGTTCGTTTGGATATGTAGTTTATAATTAATTAACTTTGTAATGCAAAGTACTTTTAAATTAAACTAAGATGACAACAACAAAACTTAATGCTTCAAAACCAATTTTTACCAGCGCGTTGGGCAAACTCATGCTTACAGGTGCCGGTATCGCCTTATTAATTATTGCATTTTTTGTAATCGGCGCGGGGAAGGGCAATCCCACCTGGGATGCTTACTGGCGAATTAAGCCATTATTACTTACACCTATAATAGGCGCATTAGTCGGCTTATGTTACGATATTACCCAGGCGCTGCGTGAAATTAAAGGCTGGGTAGGGAAGTTGTTTACAGTATTAAGCCTGTTTGGCTACCTGATTGGCCTTTGGATGGGCACCGTTTTAGGTCTGGCCGGAACCATGTGGAACTAAGACAAGCTTAAGCACTCAATTAAATGAGTGCTTAAACTCTAATGGGGAAAGCTTGGTTTTATTTTTAAACAGCTTGCTGAACGATTGCGGATATTCGAACCCCAGTTGATAGGCAATCTCGCTTACCGTTAAGTTACTGCCGGCCAGCAGCTCTTTGGCTTTTTCAATCAGCTTGTCGTGAATCACCTGCTGGGTATTACGGCCGGTAAGGCTGCGCAGCATATCGCTCAGGTATCCGGGCGATAGGTTCAACTCATCCGAAAGATACTGTACGGTGGGCAGGCCTTTTTTCAGGGTATCTGCATTATTAAAGTAATCGTCAAGGATGGTTTCCAGTTTGGTAAGCGTATCGTGACTGGCAGCTTTGCGGGTAATAAACTGCCGGTTATAGAAACGGTTGCTGTAATTCAGTAGCACCTCCACCTGCGATAAGATCACATCCTGGCTAAAATTATCGATGTTGGATTGCAGCTCATCCATAATGTTTGTAAAGATGCCCAGGATGATCTGCTTCTCCTTATCCGACAGGTAAAGCGCCTCGTGCACAGCGTACGAGAAAAAGCTGAAGTTTTTGATGTTCTTCCCCAGCGCATGGTTCCTGATAAAATCAGCGTGGATGAGTAAGGTATAGCCCGCGTATTGGGTATCATCCGTTACGGCTAATAGTTGATTAGGCGAGGTGAATACCAGGCCGCCCTCGTCAAAATCGTAATAGTTTTGCCCGTAGCGGATCTTCCCCGGTGCGCGGGTTTTGTACGAGATCTTATAAAAATTAAGCAGGAACGAATTGGGAAGGTGCTCCTTCTCAACGGCAATATCGCTATTATCTACCAAACTAATCAGCGGGTGCAAAGGCTTTGGTAAGCCCAGCACCCGGTGCAGTTCGGATATGGAATTGAATTGATGGCGGTCGTCCTTTTTCACAAGTTAAAGTTATCTATTAATCTTTAAAAATAGCCTGCTCCATCATCGTACGGAAACCTTCGTCGCCCAACTTCTGGCGGTTGGCGTAGTGCGCTTTGGCATCGGCCCCGGCTACGTATCTTAAAGTATCCTTGCCATCGGTAGCAGCTTCGTAAACTACGGCAGCAATCTCATCAACAGGGCTAAAACGCGATTGATCGATCCCGTTAAACAATTGATCAACCCATTGCTGATAAGCCGGGTGCGATGAAAACTGTGCCGAACGATTCAGGAAATCGGTTTGGATGCCTCCCGGCGAAATAGTTTTAATCCCTACGCCAATCTTCTTCAACTCAAACGATAAACTTTCGCCCCAACCCTCCAAAGCCCATTTGGTAGCATGATAAGGCGAACTGAACGGGAAAGTGATCAATCCACCAATAGAAGTAGTAGTGAGGAACAATCCGCTGCCCCGCTCACGGAAATAGGAGATAAAAGCCTGCGTAACGCGAATCACACCCAGTATGTTAGTATTTAGCTGCTGCACCAGTTGCTCGTCGGTAATAGCTTCCAGTGGGCCCATCAGGCCGTAGCCGGCGTTGTTAAATACTACGTCGATATCGCCTAAGGCCAATGCATCGGCAGCGGTACTTTTAATCTGTTCCAGGTTGGTAACATCCAACGGCAGCAGGGTAATATTTTCAATTTGATTGAGCTCGGTTTCGTTTTCGGGCTTGCGCATGGTGGCTATCACCCGCCATCCTTTGGCGGCAAATAATTTGGCGGTGGCTTTACCCAGCCCGGTTGATGCACCTGTAATAAATATGGTTTTCATTTTTTTATCTGTTTTTGATTGATACCAAGGTGGGCTAAGCGCTGCCGCCGGCTGTATCCAAACTGTGGATGATTGTATCCAAAACGGGCTTAATGCCGGCAAAACCAACTTGCATATACAAGTTTTAATTTTTGTTTAAAAAAATCGATTGCAGAAAGTATAATTCACTGATTAATTACATATTTGTATAAACCAATTTTGCTGATCAAATCTACAACCACCTTTATTATGCAAAACAAGTACCTGCTAAAATCAATTTGCTTACAGCTGCTTTTAGGAGTAGCCTGTATCCCGTTTTTTGCCACTGCGCAAATTAACCGGCGAGGCATGCAAAGCATCGCGCTAAGTGATCTTTCTGCATTTAAAACACCGAGCGAGAACTGGTCGGTGGTATCATCGGTAATGGCCGATATGAACAAGCCAAACATCATGACTACCAAGCCGGGCAGCGGCATCCTGGTAAGCATCCCCGGCAAGGGCAAGCACGAAGATATTTTTACCACGATGGAGCATGGCAACATCGACCTGAACTTTGAGTTTATGATGGCTAAAGAATCAAACTCAGGCGTGTACCTGCAAGGGCGTTACGAAATTCAACTGCTGGACAGCTGGGGTAAAACCTCCCTTACCCCCGGCGATTTAGGCGCAATATACGAGCGCTGGGACGAAAGCCGCCCCGCTGGTCAGTTTGGTTACGATGGTGTGGCTCCACGTATTAATGTAAGCCGTGCGCCGGGACTGTGGCAAAACATGCGTATTATTTTCCAGGCGCCTAAGTTTGATGCTGCAGGGAAAAAGATTAAAAATGCCCGTATTGTACGGATTATGCTGAACGGCGTAACCATTATAGAGAATGCTGAAATGCAGGGGCCAACCCGCGGTTCGGCTTTTGCAGAGGAGGCTGCTATGGGTCCGCTGCGTATTCAGGGCGATCATGGTGCGGTGGCTATCCGTAATATCCAGTACAGCCTGCGTGCCGATGCGCCTGAAGTTGACGGCAGCAACCGCGTATGGGATGAGAACGACAAACCGGTTACCGTTGATGTACACGGCGAGCCGGTAATTTTACGCAGTTTTGTAGATATCCCCGGGAAACGGGTTACCCACGCAGCTAACGTTGGTTTGCTGCACAATATCAGTTTCGGGTACGATTTAAGCAACGGCGCCATCTTCCAGGTTTGGAAAGGGGGCTTTTTAGATGCTTCGCCGATGTGGCTATCCCGCGGCGACGGTAACTCACGTGCGTTAGGAAGCATAATTTCGCTAACCGATGTACCATCTTTAGCTATTTTACCAAGCGATACCGAAGCCTGGCCGGATACTTTATCTAAAACGGCTTATCAGCCAAAAGGCTACGAACTGGATGAAGCGGGAATCCCAACCTTCAAATACATATTTAACGGCATATCAATTAACGATAAATCAACCAGCGATGATGGTAAGACATTAGTCCGCACCATTAGTGTGGATGGGCCTGCTCCAAAGGATGTTTACACCCGCGCCGCTTTGGGGACCGATATTGTTGATGTAGGTAACGGTACTTACGCCGTTAACAACTTCAGCTATTACGTTCAGGTCGATAAATCGCTGAAAGCCAATATCCGCACCACGGCTAAAGGTAAAGAGCTGCTGATCCCTTTAAAAAATACAGATAAAGGCACATCTGTACAGTACACACTGATTTGGTAACTGATTGATCAATTTTTTAAAGAACCGTTAAAATGAAAGCTATTTTTAAAAATATATTACTGACTGCATCGGTTACCGCAACGTTAGGCTGTATGCAGGTATTCGCTCAAAAAAAGGCCCCTACCGAACAGGATTTCTACCGCATAGTTACCCTGCCCGTTCCCGAAGGGATTGAGTTGGAGGTTGGCGGCTTAACCACCCTGCCTAATGGCGATTTGGGGGTGGCTACCCGTCGCGGCGATGTTTATATTATTCAAAATCCGTATCAGTTGGGCAACAGCTTGCCTTACTATAAAAAATTTGCCACCGGCCTGCACGAGATTTTAGGCCTGGCCTATAAAGATGGCGCTTTTTACTGCGTACAACGCGGCGAGCTGACCAAACTGATTGACAAGAATAACGACGGCAAGGCCGATGTTTACGAAACCGTTTACGCCTGGCCGGTATCGGGCAACTATCACGAGTATAGCTACGGCCCGGTGATTATGCCAAACGGTAACATGATGGTGAACCTGAACGTAGGGTTTGATAACGAATGGTGGCGCGGTAAAAGCTTAGTGCCATGGCGCGCCTGGTGTTTGGAGATTGAACCTAACGGAACCATGCACCCATATGCTACCGGCTTCCGTTCGCCGGCAGGGCAGGGGCTGATTGATGGTAAATACTTCTATGCCGAAAACCAGGGCGACTGGGTTGGTTCGGGTTATATTATGCAGTTGGATAGGGGCGATTTTGCCATGCATCCTGCCGGTTTACGCTGGGCTGCCGATCCTGCATCGCCGGTGAAAGTGCGTACCGAGGATATTTACTCGCGTGTGAACCCAAGGTTTAACGATCCGGAAGGTAAGATAGAAGACCGGGATCCAAATCGTCCGTTTAAAACACTTGCCGAGGTATCGGGCGAGGTAAAAAAGGGATATAAAACACCGGCTGTTTGGTTGCCGCACGGGGTAATGGGTAACTCCACCTCATCCATGATCCAAATCCCTAACGATGATAAATGGGGACCGTTTGCCGGACAAGTACTGGTTGGCGATCAAGCGCAAAGCCGGATTAACCGCGTGTTTTTAGAGCAGGTAAAAGGCTTGTACCAGGGTGCTGCCTTCGCTTTCCGCGAGGGATTTGAATCGGGCGTATTGCGTTTATCTTGGGGTGCCGATAACTCGCTGTTTGTTGGGCAAACCAGTCGCGGTTGGGGATCGAAAGGACAAAAGATCTTTGGTTTAGAGCGTTTGGTTTGGGCTAAGAAAACACCGTTTGAGATGAAAGCAGTTCGGGCTACGCCGGATGGGTTTGAAATTGAATTTACCCAACCCGTTAACAAAAAAGCCGCTGCCGATCCGGATAACTACGGCATTACAGGCTTTACTTATAAATACCACCCGGTTTATGGCAGTAATACCATTCGCGAGAAAACGCATATCGTTAACGCCGCCATCGTATCAGACGACGGCCTGAAAGTGCGCCTGGTGGCGGATAGCCTGCGCGAAAAATACATTCATGAGATTAAGCTGAATGATAAAATAGTATCGGCCGATAGCAGCTACACGGTATTGCACCCGGTTGCTTATTACACGCTGAACAACATCCCCGACGGGGCCAAACTAAACGTGCCTAAACGTAAGCCAAAACCGGCGCACGATATGGAAGGCATGGATATGGGGGCCGGTAACGGTATGCCAACCCCATCTACAGCGAAAGCTGCGCCGACTGCCGGAGTGGCCCTGAAAAAGAACCAAACCACCATGCCGGCGGGCTGGACTAAGGTAGATCAAACCATTGCCATCGGTACCAAACCGGGACTAAAGTTTAATCCGGCTGAGTTTATCATTAAAGCTGGCCAGAAAATCAAACTGACCTTCACCAATAACGATGATATGCCGCACAACTTTGTGGTAACGTTGGATGGACAGGCTATTCCGGTGGGTGAGCTGGCGATGAAGTTAGGACTGCAGGCCATTAAACTAAGCCATATCCCTAACACACCGAAGCTGCTGTTCAATACCACGCTGGTTGGTCCGGGTTCATCGCAAACTATTTATTTTGTGGCGCCTAAGCCGGGTAAGTACACTTATGTATGTACCGTGCCGGGGCACTTTTATGTAATGCAGGGAACATTAACGGTTCAGTAACATGAAGCAGTTCCTGTTGTTGATTTTATTAATTACAGGCTTACAGGTAAGCTTTGCGCAAAGCGGCGGTAAGATCAAAGTCGCCTGCATTGGCGCAAGCATTACCTATGGCGCTACTATCGAGAACAGGGAACAAAACTGTTATCCGGCCCAGTTACAGCAAATGCTGGGTGATAAGTACGCCGTTGAAAATTACGGGGTGAGCGGTACAACGCTCACCCGTAAAGGAGATAACCCGTATTGGCGCACCAAGCAATATCAAACCGCTTTAGCCGCCAACCCGCAGATTGTAGTAATTGATTTGGGCGGGAATGATGCCAAATCGTTCAACCGGGTACATTTGGATGAGTACGAGCAGGATTATAAGGATTTGATCCATTCGTTTAAGGCTTTGCCCTCGCATCCGCGGATGGTTTTGCTCTCGGCCATGATGTCGTTTGTGCGGGACACGAATGGCATTTGGGATAGGGTGATCGTACAACAGATCAACCCTAAAATCCAGAATGTGGCTTACGCAGAAGGGGTGGAGCTGATTGATATGCATTCGCCCTTTGTGAATAAAGAGACATTATTTAAAGACAAACTGCATCCGGATGCGGAAGGCGCGGGCATTATGGCCCAAAACGTTTACCGCCTGATAGCGCAAAAGCGGGATGCGGATTTCGATATCTTCAGTAAGCTCGATTTCAAATTCAGCAAGAGCAGCTATTACGGCTACGAATGTGCCGGGTTTGATTTTCATGGGCACGATGCTAAGATCGTTAAGCCTAAAATCGCTGCCGCCGATCACCCTTATATTTGGCGGGCCCGTTTCTGGGGCCACGAACCGCAGACCGAGATTGCCCTGCTGCAACAAGGTTTCCACGTAGTTTACTGCGATGTGGCCGAAAAGCTGGGTAACCCCTGGGCCGTTGCCGAGTGGAACGTATTTTACAACTTTTTAACCGATGCTGGTCTAAGCAAAAAAGCCGTGCTGGAAGGGATGAGTCGCGGCGGCGTTTACGCCCTCAACTGGGCTGCCGAAAATCCCGGCAAGGTAGCCGCCGTATACGTTGATAACCCGTTGCTGAGTATGCAAGCCTGGGCAGCGCAATACTTAGGCAAGCCCGAGCCTAAAGACGGCATGTACTTGGACTTTAAAAAAGCCTGGGATTTGAAAACCGACGATGACGTTCGGAATTTTAAAAGCAGTCCGATTGATAAAGTTAAGCAGATAGTAAAAGGCAAGTACCCCATCCTCATCCTCTGCGCCGATGAAGACGAAGCAGTTGACCCTGCCGCCAACACCTTAGCCTTCGAACAAAAAGTAAAAGCCCTGAAAGGCGATATCACCGTCATACACAAACCCGGTTTCAAACATCACCCGCATAGTTTGCCTAACCCGGCGCCGATAGTCGATTTTATTTTGAAGGGGGCGGGGTATGATCGGTTTTAAGATTTTTCAAATGCTCCCGCAGGTTTAGCGTAGCGTAACCTGTGGGTAGTTCCCGCGGAAGTCTCAGACTTCCGCGATTGGCAAAGCACGAGTTCCCCAACGCTTCGCCTGCCCTTAAACTTGCGCCAGTAATGGTTTTAGAAGCAAATGCAGAAGTTTTCCTTCTTTAGAGGGGACGCGCAGAAAAGACATAAAGCAGAAACTTTCATAGGGGTGTGTCCTTCTATAAGCAAGTCGCAGAAAGGACACACCCCTGACCCCTCTCAAGAGGGGAAGCGCGATTTCCTGCCTTTGTGCTAAACTATCTCCTACAAAAAAGCCTCCCCGAAAATCGGAGAGGCTATATCATTTTCTAAAAGACCTTTCAGCTTTCGCCTTTAACCTTTTAGCTTATTTCGTCATTTGCGCACGGATGATGTTCAGCGCACCACCTGCTTTAAACCACTCAATTTGCTGAGCGTTGTAGGTATGGTTAACCGGGAAGCTTTCGGTAGTGCCATCGGCGTGGTGTAAAACAACGGTTAGTTGTTTGTCCGGCGCGAAGGTGGTTAAACCGGTGATATCGATAGTGTCGTCTTCCTGAATTTTATCGTAATCGGCACCATCAGCAAAGGTGATCCCTAACATACCTTGTTTTTTTAGGTTAGTTTCGTGAATCCGGGCGAAAGATTTTACCAGGATAGCACGTACACCTAAGTGGCGTGGCTCCATCGCCGCATGCTCGCGAGATGAACCTTCACCGTAGTTCTCGTCACCCACAACGATAGAACCGATACCATGCGCTTTATAATCGCGCTGGGTAGCCGGAACCGGACCGTATTGGCCGGTCAGTTCGTTTTTAACGCTGTCGGCAGTGTTGTTAAAGTAGTTAATCGCGCCAATCAGCATGTTGTTACTGATGTTATCCAGGTGACCGCGGAATTTCAACCATGGGCCGGCCATCGAAATATGGTCGGTAGTACATTTACCTTTAGCTTTAATTAACAATTTTAAGCCGGTAATGTCTGTACCCTCCCAGGCTTTAAACGGATCAAGCAATTGTAAACGAGCCGATTTTGGATCAACAATAACGTTTACCACGCTGCCATCTTCGGCCGGTGCCTGGTAACCTGCGTCTTCAACTGCGTAACCTTTAATAGGCATTTCAAGGCCCAGTGGCTCATCCAGTTTCACGCGCTCGCCCTGCTCGTTAGTCAGGTAGTCGGTCAGCGGGTTAAAGGTTAAATCACCGGCAATAGCTAAAGCGGTAACAATCTCAGGCGATGCCACGAAAGCGTGGGTATTAGGGTTACCATCCTGGCGTTTAGCAAAGTTACGGTTAAACGATGTGATGATAGAGTTTTTGCGGGTAGGATCATCAGTATGACGCGCCCACTGACCGATACACGGACCGCAGGCATTTGCCAATACCACACCGCCCATTTGGCCGAAGGTATCCAGGAAACCATCGCGTTGTACAGTGTAACGTACCAGCTCCGAACCTGGAGTAATAGTAAATTCAGCTTTCGCTTTCAGGTGTTTATCGGTAGCCTGTTTAGCAATAGATGCCGAACGGCTGATATCCTCGTAAGATGAGTTGGTGCAAGAACCAATCAAACCAACCTCTAAAACAGCAGGCCAGTTGTTCTCTTTAACCGCGGTAGCAAATTTAGAAATAGGCCATGCCAAATCCGGCGTAAACGGACCGTTAATATGCGGCTCCAGTTCGCTTAGGTTAATTTCGATAACCGAATCAAAGTATTGCTCAGGATTAGCGTAAACTTCAGCATCGCCGGTTAAGTGCTCGGCAACGGCATCAGCTAATTCAGCAATCTCGGCACGTTTGGTACCTTTAAGGTAAGTCGCGATTTTTTCATCGTAACCGAATACCGATGTGGTTGCACCAATCTCGGCACCCATGTTACAGATAGTACCTTTACCGGTAGCCGACAGCGATTGCGCGCCCTCGCCAAAATATTCAACAATAGCGCCTGTACCACCTTTTACGGTAAGGATACCGGCCACTTTCAAAATAACGTCTTTAGCTGATGTCCACCCAGATAATTTGCCGGTCAGTTTAACACCGATCAGTTTAGGGAATTTTAGCTCCCATGGTAAACCTGCCATCACATCGCAGGCATCAGCGCCGCCAACACCAATAGCAATCATACCCAAACCACCCGCGTTAGGCGTGTGCGAATCGGTACCGATCATCATACCACCTGGGAACGCATAGTTCTCTAACACTACCTGGTGAATAATACCTGCACCGGCTTTCCAGAAACCAATACCGTATTTATCTGATACCGAAGCCAGGAAATCGTAAACTTCTTTATTAATGTCAACTGCGGTATGCAAATCCTCAACAGCGCCAATTTTGGCCTGGATCAGGTGATCGCAATGCACGGTTGATGGTACAGCCACCTGCGGGCGACCGGCTTGCATAAACTGCAGCAACGCCATCTGCGCCGTAGCATCCTGCATCGCCACGCGATCGGGTGCGAAGTCAACGTAATCCACACCGCGACCGAATGCTTTTTGAGCATCGCCTTCGCTTAAGTGGGCGTATAAAATTTTCTCGGTTAAAGTTAAGGGTTTACCTGTAGCTGTACGCGCAGCCGCAACACGGGTTGCGTAACGGTCGTACACCTTTTTGATCATATCTAAATCAAAAGCCATATCTTGTTGATTTTTAGTGTAAAGAATAGCTGCGGCGGGAGTATAAATAGGTTATAAAGCTGCCTGCAGCCCTAAGTGGGCGAAGCTACAAATTTTACAAATAATTTTAGCGCAGATAGGGTGGTAAATCTTATTTGGATATATTCTAAATAGTGGACGGGTGCAGGGTGTTGACGATGGAGGTTTTGTTGGTTTTATTTATACTTTCTTTAAATTTAAAACGTGGATATTTTAGAAAGACTTGGCGTGTTTGCTGTATGGATTATAATAGCTGGATTATTTGGCTTCGGGTATTGGATCTCAATCACTACCGAAAAGCCCCAATGCCCTAAATGTAAAAGTTTGAATGTTGAAGTAAATAGCAAACGTAAATTCTTTTTAAGCGCGGTTTTATATGCTGTTGTAGTTGTGATTTTTGTTATTCCTTGCGTCCTGATTGACGATAAAGATATCGACGGTTTGATACCTTTGGGTTTGGTGTGTTTCTTAATTATCGCGGCTATAGCTTTACTGGCTTTTTTATACAATCTGATTAGAGGATTAATCGTAAAGCAAACCATTTACAAATGCAGATATTGTAAAAATAAATTTGGTATTGATCTCCAATCAACCAATCTCTGAATTATGGCGTTGCCTTCGGCCCGGGCTATTCACTGCAAGTCCTCGCCTGTCCCATGCGCAGGCCGGCGCGCGCTGTGGGCTTTCCGTTGCTATCCCTAACGCGGGTTAGCGGATTTTAAGGTAACTATACAGGTCTCCTTCTTTTTTCGACAGCAAACCGCTTCCGGATGAAATCAGGCAGAACATGGTGGCCAGTGTAGTGGGTAGGGCATTAGCTTCGGGCTGAAGCGCTGGATGTGTGGGTGCGAAGCAGGGCCCGAAGGTACCGCCCTGTGGTTCTGGCTGATTTGCAGGGTAAAGGCCACGTGCGGCAAAGGGAGCATTTTGCTGTCTTGATTTTTTTGTTACTTTTTTTATCAAGAAAAAAAGTAAGGCGGTGGAATAGCGACTATTTAGATCGGTTAGCAAGATGGATTTACACTTAGCCTCAATCAGCGAAATCAAAAAAATCATCTAAAAATCAGCGGTAAATTTTATAGTTTAGTCATCGCAACGCAGCCGTATGTTTATAAAGGACGAACTGATACTGGAAACCATTAATATCACCAAAAACTTTTTTGGCGATAAATCTTCCGGCGTTAATAATATTACGTTGCTGATTCCTAAGGGCAAGATCACCGGCATTGTGGGCGAAAGCGGCAGCGGTAAAACCACCCTGCTTAAACTGCTGGCCGGTACGCTGGTCCCCGATTCGGGCGATGTGTTTTTTCACCAGGAGTTACTGCCCGACCGCGAGAAGAACCGGCAGGATGTACACCGCACTATCAAATTCCTTACGCAGGATAATTACGAGATGGACCTGCAAGCCACCGTCTGGGAAAACGTACGCGACGGTCTGGCTGAGAGTGACCAGAAATTTGAAGTTAAAAAAGTAAAGGAAACCCTCAGTATTTGGAACATCGCCCACTTGCATAACCAGGTTTTTGGCAAACTAAGTGGCGGCGAAAAGCAGCGCGTAACCATTGCTAAGGCATTAATTAGCATGCCCGAGGTATTGCTATTAGACGAACCCTTTAATCAGGTAGACGCCCGTTACCGCGAAGGCCTGCAGCAGGATATCCGCGATATTGTAACCCAGCGCGGCATCACTGCCATCCTGGTATCGCACGACCCAGCCGAACTGCTCAGCATGGCCGATCAACTCATCGTAATTAAAGAAGGGGAAATAGTAGAAAGCGGCAGCGCCATTGAACTTTACGAAGAACCGAAACTATTATATACCGCCCTTATATTAGCCAGCGGTACCGAACTTACCCCATCGCAAGCTAAAACCTGTGGCATCAGCACCAAGCGCGGCTCGGTAGTGGTATATGCCGAACATATTAAAATAAGCAAAGGCCTCAGCAATAACTGGGAGATCACCAAAATCCTGTTCAAAGGCATTTACGAGGAACTGATCATCGAATACAAAAACGTAAAACTGCGGGTGCTTAACCGCACTAAAGGCAAGTATAAAATCGGCCAGAAGTTTGGTATTAGCATTAGTAAATACCACGAATTTGGGCGATATACCTGATGTGGAGATGGATGTGCTTACCCCCTCTTGTCATTTCGAACGATAGAGAGAAATCTTATACGATATGCATTTCGACGATGCTTATCGCACGCATAAGATTTTTTCACTACGTTCAAGAAATAGTTCTCACTACGTTCGAAATGACAACTTTATTGATTAACCAATAACCTTATGAAATCAAAATACCCTAACACCTATTACGCAACCTGCTTTTTATTAATAAACGTGGCTTTACTGTTGTTGAAGCTGTTTTTATATCCAAAAGCATTAAGACATTTCGATGCCATTATTATTACCTCCCTAATCGTCGGGTTGGCGCAGGCGGCGTTGGTATGGAACCGCATCTGGTGGATTAAATGGGTAATGTTGTTTTTCTTATGTTCGGGTACCATAAAATACATCATCAATCAAACCTGGACTAAAGAAACTTTGCTAAACGGAATTATAACCGCCGTTATGTTTTTATTTACCGCTGCCGCTATTTCGTTATTGATTAAAGAACCGAAAGAGGGTTGAGCGCGTAAGGGGACTTTCAATAAGATTGCGACTTTGTTCTCTTTTACGACAGCGAACGGCTTCCGGATGAAATCAGACAGAACATGGTGGCCTGAGTGGTGGGGAGGGCATTAGCTTCGAGCTGAAGCCTGGGGGCAGCGGGTGCGAAGCGGGGCTCGAAGGTACCGCCCTGTGGTTTTGGCTGATTTGTCCCGACAGATGTCGGGATGCGGGAAAGGAAGCATTTTGCTGTCTTGAATTATTTCATGAGATCGCTACGCTAAGTCTTGGTTCTTTTTTTCAAGAAAAAGAACGACATGTGATGCCAACCGTCTCGGTATATCGTATAAGATTCCTCCTCACCCCATCCCGCAACCCAACGCTGTTCGTCGGAATGACAAGTTTTTAAAAATCAATGTAATCAGTGTAATCATTAAAATCAACGGTTCCGACTCGTTAAATTTTGTTAAACCCCGCCCGCTTCACATAATAATCACACAATAAGTTTTACCTTTAGGCAGTGTTTCTTATTTTCGCAACCACGAAGGGAAATTTATGGAAGAATTTGAGGCGAGTACATCAGCAAACAAAACCAAGACCATCTACATATCAACGGTGTTTGGTATTGCTATGGTGTTATTAATGGTTGGCTTATTGGGGTTAATATTGGTGCACGCCAATAACCTGTCTAAATACGTTAAAGAAAATATAGTAGTAAACATATTTGTGGATGAAAGCGCCCGCGAAGCCGATGTTTTGCAATTGCAGCATCAGTTAGATGGCAACCCCATGGTAAAGCAAACCCAATACGTAAGTAAAGAACTGGCTGCGCGTAACCTGCAAAAAGAATTAGGATCGGACTTTGTACAGTTTTTGGGGTATAACCCGCTGTCGCAATCCATTGATGTTTACCTGAAGGCCGATTTTGCCAACAACCGAGATATCAGCAAGTTTAAAACCGAACTACTGAAAAACTCTATAGTTAAAGAGGTAAAATACCAGCAATCCTTAGTCGACAAGATGAACGAGAACCTGGGGTCGATCACACTGGTTATCCTGGTTTTTGCAGGGATCTTTGTAGTGGTATCGGTAGGGCTAATTAATAATACCATCCGTTTGGCTATCTACTCGCAGCGTTTCTTAATCAAGTCTATGCAGTTGGTAGGCGCTACTCGCGGCTTTATCCGCAAGCCGTTTTTATTATATGGCATCTGGCATGGCCTTTTAGGCGCGCTGATCGCTATCTTACTACTGATGGGTACGCTGTATCTATCGTACAAAACCCTGCCCGAACTAATTGTACTGCAAAACTACGCCGAGTTTGGCCTGGTGTTTTTAGGCATCATTGGTTTAGGCATCTTCATATCAGGTTTCAGTACCTACATCGCGGTAAGCAAATTCTTACGTTCAAAAATTATAAGTTTATACAGATAAAAAATGGCACAAAAGTATACCCGTCCATCATCGGCTGCTAAAGCACAGCCTGCAGCAGAAAACCAACCTGTTACCCTGCTTTACGATAAAAGTAACTACGTAATTTTCGGTATCAGTGTATTGATCGTGGCTATTGGCTTCGTAATCATGAGCGGCACTACCGATATTTACAGCACTGCTAAAATTGTAGTGGCACCGGTTGTAGTATTGGCCGGTTTCGGTTTGGGTTTTTACGCGTTATTAAAAAAGCCGACCGTTAAGTAATGAATTTTTTCCAGGTAGTTATCCTTGCGATAATTGAAGGCTTGACCGAGTTTTTACCCGTATCGTCAACCGGGCATATGGTTTTGGCCAGCGCCTTTATGGGCATTGGTAAAGATGAGTTTGTAAAACTGTTTGAGGTGGTGATTCAACTGGGCGCTATCCTTTCGGTAGTGATCCTGTATCATAAACGCTTTCTTCGCTCGTTTGATTTTTATATCAAATTAGCCGTTGCAGTTATCCCGGCCTTTGCACTGGGCTTTTTGCTGAAAAAACACATCGATAAATTGCTGGAGAGCCCGGTGGTGGTGGCATCATCATTCGTGATTGGCGGTATCATCCTGCTTTTTGTAGATGACTGGTTTAAGAAACCAAAAATCACCGAAGAGAAAGATGTAAGCATACTAACCGGTTTAAAAATCGGTTTCTTTCAGTGTTTGGCCATGGTACCGGGCGTATCACGTTCGGGCGCATCTATTGTAGGTGGTATGTACTTAGGTTTAAGCCGCAAAGCCGCTGCCGAGTTCTCTTTCTTTTTAGCGGTACCGACCATGTTAGGTGCATCAGCTAAAGATTTGTTGGATTATTATAAAACAGGAGGTTTCGCTTCCCCAGATTTTCATCAGGAAATTAAATTCCTGATCATCGGTTCTATCGTAGCTTTCTTTGTAGCTATGCTGGCCATCAGCAGCTTTATTGCCTTCTTAGAGAAGAAGGGCTTCCGCTTGTTCGGAGTTTACCGTATTATAGTTGGTGTGGCTATTTTGGTAGCTTATTATACCGGCTTTATTACCGTTTAAGATCTTTTGTAAAATATATTAAGAATGCCGGGCTTTGTTCCGGCATTTTTTGTATCCAATAACTTGCGCTCGTTTGAAACGAGTGCTTTGTTTGGTTCCGCGTCTGTGACGCATCTTCGTGCGATACAATCGCAAGCCCATCTTAAGCACTCGTTGCAAACGAGCGCAAGTGAAGACGCAAGGTTAAGGATTTCGGCGTTCCCGGTGGTAGCCCCCTAACCCCCTGAAGGGGGAATAAATGTGCAGATGTGCGGATATGCAATGGCGCAGATGAGGTAGTAATAGCCAGTTTGTCATTGCGAGGTACGAAGCAATCGCGAACTTGAAAGCGGCTCTGTTTAATCGCGATTGCTTCGTACCTCGCAATGACAAAGTTTGAGACTACCCATACACCAAGCTGTGAGACAGTAGGGGACAGCAAGGGGCCTGCAATTATTTATATTGCAGGCTCTTGTTATTATCAACCAATTATATCTACCGGGATATTTATATTTTATGAAACTAAATCGACTAACATTACCAACGGCTACACGGTTGTTTGCCTGTTTTTTAACCGCTGCTTTGTTAAACTCAGCAGCCTTTGCGCAGGTTAAAAAAGCGGCCGGCGCACCGATGAAAGCTGTGGAAACCGACTTTATCACCGCTCCGGATAATATCCAAACCAGTGTTTACTGGTACTGGATCTCGGATAATATCTCGAAAGAGGGGGTAGTTAAAGATTTGGAATCGATGAAAAAGGTGGGCATTAACCGCGCCTTTATCGGCAACATTGGTTTGGATGATACGCCTTACGGTAAAGTAAAAATTTTTAGCCCGGAGTGGTGGGATGTTTTGCATACCGCTTTAAAAACGGCTACCAAGCTAAATATCGAGATTGGGATTTTTAACAGTCCGGGTTGGAGCCAGTCGGGCGGACCGTGGGTGAAACCGGAACAGGCGATGCGCTATCTGGCATCGTCGGAAGTGATGGTGAAAGGGCCTCTGCAGTTCAATAAAAAACTGGCGAAGCCCGAAAAAGATTTCCAGGATGTGCGGGTGATTGCCTACCCCGTTGGCGATGATTTTGCTGCCGATATTTTTAATCTTAAACCTAAGCTAACTTCAAGCCCTGAATTGGATAACCTCAATACGATTATCGATCATAACGATACCTCGGGCGTTAAATTTAAATCGCGCCAAAAATATACCATTGATGTAACTGCCGATAATGATTACACAGCCCGCGGCGTGGTGATTACGCCGATACAAAACACCATGCGTTTGGAAGGGGAGGTGCAGGCACTGGTTAACGGCGAATACAAAACGCTAAAGCATTTCAATATGGACCGTACCAACAGTGGCCTTAATGTGGGCTTTAAACCTTACGGCAAAGCTAATATTTCCATTCCGGCTACTACGGCAAAAACGTTCAGGGTGGTAATTAATCCGGGTGGAGGTACCGGCATAGCAGAATTAAAAATCTCATCGACCCCGGTGGTAGAAGATTTTATTGAGAAAACGCTGGCCAAAATGTGGCAAACACCTTTCCCTTACTGGAACGCTTATCAATGGGCAACGCAGCCCGTGGTGGATGATAAAAAGTATGTGATCGATCCCACGAAAGTGGTGGATATTTCAAAATATATGGCTGCCGATGGTACCCTGAACTGGACTATCCCCGCAGGTAATTGGGTAATAGAGCGCACGGGTATGACACCAACCGGCGTTAAAAACGGCCCTGCATCGCCGGAAGGCACAGGTTTGGAAGCTGATAAAATGAGCCGCACCAATATCGAGGCGCACTTTAACGCTTACCTGGGCGAGATCCTGAAACGCATCCCACCCGAAGACCGTAAAACCTGGAAAGTTACCGTTGAGGATAGCTACGAAACCGGCGGCCAAAACTGGACCGATAACCTGATTACCAACTTTAAAAGCAGTTACGGTTACGACCCAACCCCGTACCTGCCCGTTATGCAAGGCAAAGTGGTAGGCAGCGAAGATCAGTCGGATAGGTTTCTGTGGGATTTGCGCCGTTTTGTAGCCGATAAGGTGGCTTACGAATATGTTGCCGGTCTGCGCGATATTAGCCACAAACATGGCTTGCATACCTGGCTGGAAAACTACGGTCACTGGGGTTTCCCGGGCGAGTTTTTGCAGTATGGCGGTCAAAGTGATGAGGTAGGCGGCGAGTTTTGGAGCTTCGGCGATTTGGGCAATATCGAGAATAGGGCGGCATCATCATGCGCGCATATCTACGGTAAAACCAAGGTATCGGCGGAATCATTCACCAGCGGGGATCCGGCATTTGCACGAGATCCGGCCCACATGAAACAACGGGCGGACAGGTTCTTTACCGAAGGGATCAATAACACGCTGATGCACGTTTATATCGAACAGCCTTATGATGATAAAGTGCCGGGTGTAAACGCCAATTTCGGTAATGAGTTTAATCGCAACAATACCTGGTTTTACGATATGGATATCTTCCTGAAGTATCTCAAGCGTTGTAACATGATGCTGCAGCAGGGCAGATACGTGGCCGATGTAGCCTACTTTATCAGCGAAGATGCCCCTAAAATGACAGGCGTGCAAGACCCTGCCATGCCTAAAGGCTACTCGTTCGATTATATTAACGGCGAGGTAATTAAAACCCGTTTAAAGGTAGTTAACGGCCGTTTAACCCTGCCCGATGGATTAAGCTACGGTGTGCTGGTATTGCCTAAACTGGAAACTATCCGCCCCGAATTGTTGCAAAAGATCAAAGAACTGGTAATGCAGGGCGCGGTAGTGTTAGGTCCAAGGCCGTCACGTTCGCCAAGTATGGCTAATTATGGTGTGGCCGATAAGCAGGTGCAAGCCTTAGCTGCCGAATTATGGGGCAAGGTTGATGGTAAATCTGTCAAGATCAATCACGTAGGCAAAGGCCTGGTAATGGATGGTATGGATTTGCAGGAGGCGTTAGATCAGCTAAAAGTGAAACCGGATATGTTGACCAAGCAGGAAGATATACTGTTCATCCACCGGAAGCTTACTGACGGCGAGGCTTACTTTGTATCGAACCAAAAAAATACCCCGGTAAAGTTTGATGCCGATTTTAAAGTTACCGGCTTGGTACCCGAAATATGGGACCCGCTAACCGGCACCATCCGCGATTTGCCGGCCTTTAGCCAAACCGCTGCAAGCACAACCGTACCAATGGAACTGGATGCCACCGGCAGCGCGTTTATCATCTTCCGTAAAAAGGGAAAGGCGGTTAACGCAGAAAAAAGCAATTACCCGTCCCCGGTGCAAACGGTAGATATCAAGGGCAGTTGGCTGGTTAACTTCGACCCTAAAATGAATGGCCCTAAACAGACGGTAAAATTTGATGAACTGATTGACTGGAGCAAAAGCCCGGTTGATAGCATTAAATACTACGCCGGCGCCGCTACTTACTATCAAACTTTTAAGTTAGATAAACAAGCTGCAGGTACCCATGTAATGCTGGATTTAGGCAAGGTTTCGGTCATTGCCAAAGTAAAAGTAAACGGCGTAGCCTTAGGCGGCGTATGGACGGCACCTTACAAGGTAGATATTACCAAGGCCCTAAAACCCGGCAATAACGAGTTGGAAATTAAGGTAGTGAACACCTGGGTAAACCGCCTCATCGGCGATAGTAAACTCCCCGAAACCGACCGCAAAACATCGCTGATGCATAATCCCTACAACCCTAAAAGCGGCTTGCAGGATGCGGGCTTAGTGGGGCCGGTTAGTTTGCACATGGTAAAATATTAAAGTAGAGCCACATAATTGTGGCTTCCGTTTGCAGATCGGATATGTGGAGGACATTTGCCCTTATTACAGTCGCTTGCTGGCGCGAGTTTAAGCGCCGGCAAGCAATTAATTTAAAATGATCTTTTCTTTAGTTAGGTGTTTAATTAGTATAATTTTCATAGACGCTTTTCTTTTAATCAAGCTATTATTTGTTTGAACTCTATGACGGAAATTCCAATTATTATCCGATAGATAGTAGGCTTTTCCGCCAATGACAATGTTGGGTGTTCCTTTTTCGTCATAATTGACTTTCTCGACCTTCCCTGAAAATTCGTAATTAAGATTTTTATGATAAGCTTGTCTGTCAAAAAAAACAATTAATAAAATAGAAAGAATGCAAAAAATTAAGGAAGCTGCGATGATTATTTTATTCTTACTGATTTTGAAATTCTAAATAATTGGGGCGTCCCCTAAGTAGTGTATAAACTTAAACTAAGTGGGCTAAGCATAATGTGGCAACGTTTGCTCCGTTTATACCTAAATATACAAATATTTACAGGTAACCTATTTATAAATACTACTGTAACATTGTTGTGTTTTTATTTATGAATATGTATTAGCACATACATTTGTATCAATACCCCTTGATTAAAATAAAATAGAATGCGGCCGGTTTGCCTTGTAGAAGCACACCGGGATAACTAATTTACTTGTATTTAACTATCAGTAAATTAGTTATTTAGCATTATGTGTCGAATCTAAAGGCAATTGATTTTGTGTTTAGGTGTTCGGTTATTGATTATTCGCCAGTTCGGGCCAATAAGCTTCAGCAGCTTTGTATTGCACATTCAGCAGGGTATTAAATATTAAAATATCTGTATGATGAATAATTATATCAAAACATTTTCCGTTGATATATCGTTGAATGTCAATAACCTGAGATCTAAGCCAATTATCAACCAATATACCTGCCAATTACTGCCTTTATGAGAAAGATCTATTTACTGTGTACACTTATTTTTACGCTGGCGGTTGTCGCATGTAAAAAGAAATATGTAATACCCCCCGATACCAGTACCATAGGCGGCACCGATAAAGGTAGCGGCACAACCAACCCGCCTGTAGGTACGGCAGATTTAGCCAAGTTTAAAATAAACGGCGGCGATTGTGTTTACGATGAAAATACCCACGCCTACTATTACCCCGTACCATCCGGCAGCCTGACTAGCTACACCGTCTCTTTCGATACCACAGCGGCAAAATCTTTAATGATAGATAACGTGCAAGTGACCAATGGGGGCACTGTTAGCACTACTTTGCAGGTTAACCAGGAAGTGACGGTGAAAGCGCTAAACAAGCTAAACGCAGGCCCGGCATTTAAGCTGATCATAACCGGTTTGCCCATTGTAGTGATTAAAGCCGGGCAAACCATTGCCGATGCTGATGTAGATGGTACGCTAAGTTTAATTAACCCAAATTACGCCGCCGAAAGCAGTCAGATCCAGATAGATACCAAGGTTAAACTCTCCATCCGTGGCGGAGTATCAAAAGCCTACCCGAAAAAGAATTATAAGGTACACGTGGTTGATGATGCAGGTAATGATACCGATGTATCTTTTATGGGCCTGCGTACCGATAATAACTGGATATTGGATGCCATGTACATCGATCAGGCCCGCATGCGTAATCGGGTTTGCACCGATTTGTGGAATAGTTTTAATAATGTGCCTTATGCTAAAAGCGAGGCAAAAGCCTTAAACGGGACCCGCGGCTACATGGCCGAGGTGTTTTTAGATGGGCATTACAATGGCGTTTACTGCTTTACCGAAAAATTAGACCGCAAGCAACTACAGATTAAAAAGCAGTACGGCGATATGTACAAAAGCGACTTCTGGACTAACGAAACAGATTTTTCGGCCACCTCGCCGTTTGATAATAATAACAATACTTGGGGTGGATGGACGCTGGAATACCCCGATCTGGGCGACTCACCTGCGCCTAACTGGCAGTACTTGTACGATTTGGTTAACTTCGTCTCCACCGCATCCGACGATGATTTTAGCGCCCAGGTAAAAAACAAAGTCGACATCAATAACATGGTGGACTATTTTATTTTTATGAACGTTACCCAGGCGCTGGATAATCAAAACAAAAACACCTTTTTAAGTTTTTACGATTACCGTACCAGCGGAGCTTTCTTTTATTCTATTTGGGATATGGATGGCACCTTAGGGCGTAATGCCGGCGGAAATCCATCAAGTAACGAGATCATCGGTGGCGGCAACAACAACCTGTTTCAACGTCTGTTGAAGTTGAATCCGGGTAATTTTAAAGCGTTGGTAAAAGCCAGGTGGAACAGTATTAAGAGCAGTCAACTAAGCAAAGCAGTAGTTGCCAACCGTATAGAAGGTTACCGTAAACAACTGGTTGAAACCAACGCCATTAACCGCGAAAGGGTAGTCTGGAACAACATTACCCAGGATTTGAATACCGAAGCCACTTACATGAACACCTGGTACAACGCTCAATTTGATTTGATGGACGGTTATTTTAACGGGTTGTAAAAATGTAACCAAGCCTTACAAAGGCTTCAAAACTTGGTAAGGCTTGGTTCAGTAAGATTTTCTATTTTATATACCTTGCGATAATCTCATCCATCTCCTTATATCCTGTTGGAAAAGAAATTTGATCAACAGATGCCCCCGCTTCCAGCAGTGCGGTAACATAATCAGGTGAGCGGCGGATCATCCAATAGGAATCGACAGCCGCTCGGACGGCCAGCATCAGTGGGGTATCGCCGTTACCGTCGGCTTCGTTTACATCAGCGCCGCGTTCAATCAACAGTTCTGTAACCCTTGGGTGCCCATGCCAGGCAGCAACATGTATAGCCGGACTGTTTTTTGGCGTGTTAAAATAAGGATCGCCCTGGGCGAATGGGGTATCAACAGCTATCCCTAAATCAAGCAGTTGCCGTACGCCATCAACATTGCCAACGCTGCTAAATTTTGCCAGCGCAAAACCACCCATTGCTTTTAGCTGACCGATTAATTCAGGCTTTTCATTTTTTATCCGGTCAATTTCTTCTATATCATTTTCTGCACAAGCGGCTGTAAGCTGATGCACGCTTTCTAAATTTAACGGAATATCACGCTGACGAATCAGTTTCAGCACATCGCCGCGGCCCTCCCAGGCCGCGCGGGCCACGGCAGTCAATCCGTTATGGAAAACTACCGACACATCAGCGCCATGATCTAACAAGAGCTCGAACATTTTAATGCCATTGGTGCGTGCTAATGCGTGGTGTATCGGGTAAAAGCCCGGTCGCCATTCGTGATTAGGGTTGGTGCCGTGCTCCAGTAGAAAACGCGCTCCCTCCAGATCATGAAAATCATGCTTGCGAATCAGCATCATCGCCAGGTTTTCGGGCGTTACTTTGCCGGTATTTACTATCGCTTCCATACAGTCATTGTCCCAGGTCTCGGGCGAGTGGTAGCAGGCTTCGTTATCGTTGGGGTCCGCGCCGCGGTCTAACAATAATTTGGTCAAGGCTGCATTTTGCGCCACACCCGCTGCTCCGTATAACGAGCTTTCCCAGTCCGGATAGTCGCCGGTACTTTGGAAACCCGAATTAGCATTAGCCCCGGCATCCATCAAGACGGTGGCCGCTTTTATAAAACCATCTTCAGGACGTTTTTTTAGGCGTAAGAATTTCGACATGGCCAAGTAAATCAACGCGTTGCCGCCAAACGGTTCGGCTACCGCGGTGGCATTGGCTGGATCCTGATCTATAAAATCCTGCACTTTCTCCGCATCGCCCAATATGGCAGCGATATGGATACTGGCGCTGGCTAATTCAGGATGTTCGGCCAGCATTTTTTCGGCCTCGTCGATAGGGCCGTTCCATAAGGCGGCCTCAATAAATGTGGATTGTAATTCGGGAGATGCTTGAGGCATGATCTTTAAAATTAGTATCGGAAAGACGAATAAAGCTAAATAAAAAATCACATCCCGAAAATTTATTTGCAAGCGAGTTCTCTTTAAAATAACATTCAGCTAAAATTATATTTTGAAAAACAAAAATAATAATTTAGACTTGTCTAAATTATTATTTAGTTAAACATAAAATGAAAATATATACTACCTTACTTTTACTTTTCTGCGTTATTCAAACCTTTGCTCAAAATGTTATCGTTAAAGGCAGGGTAACCGAAAACGGAAATCCTTTACCTTATATATCAGTCACTTTAAAAGGTACATCACTCGGTACAAATAGCAATCTTAATGGCCTGTACGAAATAAAGAACGCGCCCGAAGGCAACTACCGATTAATCTTTTCGGCAGTTGGGTATCAAAAACAGGAACTGGCAGTGCTATTAAAAGCCGGAGTTATTATTGTACCAGATGTAGAACTAAAAGTTTCTGAATCCACACTGAACGAGGTGGTTGTTACCGGTGCCAGTCGCGCTACCGAACTGCGCCGAAATCCGATTCCTATTGCGGTTATGACTAAAAAGATGATGGATCAAAACGCGAATACCAACCTGATAGACGCTATTGTAAAGGGAGTTCCCGGTGTTAGTGCGGTTACTACAGGACCTAATATTTCCAAACCTTTCATTCGTGGTTTGGGCTATAACCGGGTATTGACTTTGTACGATGGCCTGCGCCAGGAAGGCCAGCAATGGGGCGATGAACACGGGATAGAGATAGATCAATACGGTATCGGTCGGGCCGAAGTGGTGAAGGGGCCTGCAAGTTTGACTTATGGGTCGGATGCGTTGGCCGGCGTAATTAATATGATTCCTGCTAAGCCCGAATATCAGACGGACAAAGTAAGCGGTGATGTGGTGTTAGATTATCAAAGCAATAACGGCATGGCTGGTTCGTCGGTAGGACTGGGTTTTAAAAGTAACGACTGGAAATACAGTTTCCGGGCGACATCTAAACAAGCCCACAACTATGCTAATAAAATTGATGGTTTGGTATATGGCACTGCGTTTAAAGAGTTCAACGGATCGGCCAGTGCCCGGTTGGATAAGGCTTGGGGCAACACTAAGATAGCTGCTACAATCTATGATAACAAACAGGAGATCCCCGATGGTAGCCGCGATTCGTTAACCCGTAAATTTACCCGTCAAACGCTCGATTTTGGCGACGATATCAGCAACCGACCTATAGTGCCCAATAGCCAGTTAAACAACTACGGCATTAATCCCCTACACCAACGCATTCAACATTATCGCCTGTACAACACCAGCGAGTTTAAAATTAATGATGCTGTGCTTAATGTGATGTTAGGCGCGCAGCAAAGTATCCGGCGCGAATATAACCATGCCACTTTGCCTAACCAACCGGGTTTATACGTGGTGCTGAATACCCTGAGTTACGATGTAAAATACAATCTCCCTATCTTATCCGGTTGGGAAACCACAGTCGGTCTTAACGGGATGTACCAGGATAATAGCAGTAAAAATGCGACCGATTTCCCCATCCCCGATTACCATTTATTTGATGCCGGCGTTTATGTTTTTGCTAAACGCACATTGGGTAAGTTTGATGTTTCGGGTGGGGTAAGGTATGATAGCAGGCGGATGAAATGGAATGATTTTTATGTGGCCACCAACCCGCAGACCGGTTTTGGCCAGCATGTAAGCAGCGCCAATGTAACCGGTGCCGATTTGCAATTTCCTTCCTTCGCGCATACTTATACAGGCATCTCGGGCAGCGTAGGCCTCACGTACAACATCACCGAAAAGTTATTGCTGAAAGCCAACATCGCACGTGGATACCGCGCACCAAATATTACCGAAGTAGGATCAAACGGCCTGGATCCCGGTGCGCACATCGTTTACCTGGGCAACCGCGAATTTAAACCCGAGTTTAATTTACAGCAAGATTTGGGCCTGATGGCCTACCTGAAAGATGCTGATATTAGCCTGGAGATTTTTAATAATTATATAGATAATTTCATCTACCAGTCGCGCCTGACCGATGCCTCAGGCGATCCGGTGGTGATCGTTCCCGGTAACCTCACCTATCAGTACCAGCAATCGGCAGCGCAATTGTATGGGGCGGAGTTTACCGTAAACCTGCACCCGGCTAAATTGAACTGGCTAAACTTTAACAATAGCCTGGCAACCGTTATCGGTCTGAATAAGAATCAGGAGTTGCTTAATAAGTATGGCAATGAAGCTAAATATCTGCCGTTTATCCCGCCCCTGCATATCCGCTCAGAAGTTAAAGTGACATCGCCCAAGCCTATCGGCAGGTTTATTAAGCCTTTTTTTAAAGTAGAAGCTGATATTTACGATGCCCACACCCGTTTTTACGCTTTAGATAATACCGAAACTTACGCCAAAGGTTACCAGCTGATCAATATCGCCATAGGGGCAACCTTCAAAAACAAACCGGGCAAAGCGGTGTGCGATCTGCTGCTACAAGCTCAAAACGTGTTCGATGTAGCCTATCAATCTAACCTTAACCGGTTGAAATATTTTGAGTACTACAGTTCATCGCCCACAGGCTATACCGGCATTTACAACATGGGTAGGAATATTGGTTTGAAAGCGATATTTTATTTTTGATTTTGTTAATAAACCACAAAGAACACAAAGACTTACATTAATTAAAAGAAACACAGAGAACACAAAGCCTTTGGTACGCCATAAAAGCTCTGTGTTCTTTGTGTCTCGCAACAACGCAAATCTTTGTGCCCTCTGTGGTTAAATTCTACTCAAATAAAAACAGATGAGTCTACCGCTCGCAAATCTCTTTCAACTTCGCCAGTGCTACCGGCCAGTCTTTATTAAACATCTCTTCCCAATCCGGGTGTACTTTCATGGTTACAATTAGATCGGTTACACCGTCGGTTTCGGTAAAATTATATTGTTCGATAGATCCTACCCAGGTTTTGGCCATATCGCTGTCCCGGTCTTCGGCGCCGCCGTTTAAAAGCATGGAGATGTGTTCCGCCACAATTTCTGAATAAGGGGTTAAACTGGTGATTTTAGCCAAAGTGCCGCTACCGCCCGGGCCTGTAAACCGGAGTTCCTCGCCGGCTTCCCATTTACCGTCGTAGGTTGAACCCGGCCAGCATACGCCTGTCCATTCCTGGTAAGTTTCGATGTTAAGCATCGTATCCCAAACATGTTGCTTTGTAGCTGCGATCTTTGTAGCAAATTTCAGATTCTTCATAATGGATTGGTTTTGATAACTCAAATATCAACAACATAATTAACCGGCGCAGGGGGTAGATCAGACTTTTTAGGGACGGAATGCGACAACTATTAAAATGTAGCTACAAAGTACTTCGATTTTTTATTCAACTTATGGTTGTTAACTGATAAATTGTAACTTGCTGTGCCTATTGCCCGTAAAAGCAATCGATTTTACCTACATCGCCAATACCAAAATGGAACCTAAAAAAGAAGAAGCCCCAAACTCGCGGCGCGAATTTGTAAAGAAATCAGCCATCGGCATTGCCGCTTTTAGTATTGTACCCAGGTTTGTACTGGGTGGTACGGGTTACATCGCGCCGAGCGATCAGCTGACCAAAGCAGTTATCGGCATCGGCGGTATGGGGCGCGGCCATTTTACGTATGAAGGCACCCCTGTTGTCGCTATTTGCGATGTAGACAAAAACCACCTGGCACAGGGCGCGGCGATGCTAAAAAATCAACCCAAAACCTTCAGCGATTACCGCGAAGTATTGGCTCTGCCCGAAGTTGATATCGTGCACATAGCTACCCCGCCGCACTGGCACGGCATTATTGCGGTTGATGCAGCAAACGCGGGTAAAGATATCTGGTGCGAAAAACCCATGACCCACACCATTGGCGAAGGCAAACGGGTACGCGAAGCGGTCCAGCAAAACGGACGGATCTTTCGGCTGAATACCTGGTTCCGTTTTAAAGATGTTTTTTATGGGATGGGCACTACCGTAAAACCGATTAAAAAACTGGTAGAAAGCGGTCTGCTGGGATGGCCTTTAAAGGTAACCGTTGGCAAATACACAGGTTACGATTGGAAATTTTACTGGGTAGGCCAGGAAAACCTGCAACCCCAGCCCGTACCGCCCGAACTGGATTACGACACCTGGCTTGGCCCGGCGCAATACAAGCCCTATCACCCGCACCGCGTGCACCAAACGTTTAGAGGTTATTGGGATTATGACGGTGGCGGACTAAGCGATATGGGACAACACTACCTGGATCCCGTTCAGTACTTTTTGGGTAAGGATGATACCAACCCGATCTCGGTAGAGGTTGACGCGCCACAACAGCATCCCGATGCCGTTGGCACCTGGCGCAGGATCACTTATACTTATGCCGATGGCTGCCAGATTATTCTGGATGGTGAGGGCAAGGACGAAAAAGCGCCTTATATTGAAGGCCCTAACGGTAAATTATATCCTGGCTTTAAATCAGACATCCCCGATCTGGAACGTAAACTGGCTGCCTTCCCCGATCCGGTTCCGCAAAATATCATCTTTAGCGATTCGGTAAAAAGCCGCCAAAAGTTTGCGCTGAACGAGGAGAATGGTCTGCGGTCATGTAATATCGTTAACATGGGGTTAATCGCCCTGAAACTGGGCCGCTCGTTAAAATTTGATCCGGTAAAAATGGAGTTCATTGATGATGAAGCCGCCAATCGCTTAATTAACCCGGTAATGCGCGCCCCTTTTTCCATATAGTTTAGTCCCGCCCTTTAGTTTATCGTAACGATGAAAAAAATATACTTTATCCCACTGGCTGCGGCCTTATTGCAAAGCCCGGTTTGGGCACAAGGCACCGCCGCAACCGATCCTAAAATTAAAACCGTACTGGCTGCACTGCCTGCCAAAAATGCTACCGGGCTAAAAAGCGCCATGGCTGCCGTAGCCAATTTGGGCGAAGATGCCTACGTATCACTAATCTGCGGACTGGCCGCTCCCGGCAAAGGCAATAACTCATCGATAGAATATACTGTCGGAGGATTTTCGGCCTACGCAACACAATCGGGTAACGAGGCTCAGCGCAAAATGGCCGTCAGCGCCTATTGCAAAGCCTTGCAAAAGTTAACAGACAGGCAAAGCAAACAATTCATCATCAGTCAGTTTGATATTGTTGGGACCGATGATGCAGTAGCTACCCTAAAAACTTATTTAAGCGATAATGATTTGGCCGATGCGGCTGCAAGAGCATTAGCTAAGATCAATACTTTAGCATCAAATACTGCGCTATTATCTGCGCTACAACAAGCCAGCGGCTCAGCAAAACTTTTCATTATCGAGGCACTGGGCGATACGCGATACAAACCAGCCGCGTCTGCTATCAATAAAATAGCGGCAAGTGAAGATGCCGCCACTGTTAAACCTGCCTTATATGCGTTGGCTTACATTGCGGATCCATCATCAGAATCGGTATTAGCTGCCGCTGCTGCAAAGGCAGGTTACAAGTACGAAAAGACCAACGCCACGCAGGCCTACCTGGTTTACGCCGAACAATTATTACAAAACGGCAACAGGGAATTAGCCACAAAGATTGCTATCGACTTATCCGCGAAAGCTAAGGATTTGGTAAACGTGCGTACAGGTGCTTTGAAATTATTAGTTGAAGCTACTAAGGGCAATCAGCAGTTTTTATTAACCGCTGCCGGCGATGCGAATGCGCAATATAGAGCCGCTGCTTTGCGCTATGCCTTGCCTTATGTTAGCGCTGCTAATGTTGGTCCATGGCTAAAAAAACTGACAGTCGTAAACGACGAAGCTAAAGTCGATATCTTGTTTATGCTTGGGCAAACCAAAGTTAAAACCGTGCTGCCTGCCATTATTGCCCAGGCTAAAAGTAAGGATGCGGCAGTTAAACAAGCCGCTATTAACGCAGCTGTAAGTATCGGGCAAGACCAGGTATTATCTGACTTTTTCAAGTTGATGAGTACAGGAACGTCGGATGATATCGACATGCTTGCTGAAGCTATTGGTCACATGAAAGGCAGTGGGATTAACCAGCGTATTGGCGCAGCCATCCCAACTGCTCCCGAAAAAATGCAGGTTGCTTTGATTGATATTTTAGATACCCGTGCCGATAATTCGCAATGGAATGTGGTTTGGGCGCAGCTGAAAAGCTCGCATACGGCAACTAAAAATAAAGCTTTGGCAGCGCTTGGTCATATCGCTACCAAAGAAAATGCTCCGCAGTTGTTTACACTATTGAATGAATCGACAGGTGCTGACGAAGCCGCCGTGCAGGATGCTTTGGTTTTCCTATATACCGGCGCTGGCGATGCAGGGGTTGATGCCCTATTGCAGCAAATGGCTTCAGCATCCGCACCGAAAAAGTTATTGTTTTATAAGATATTAGCGGCTAACGGCAGTAAAAAAGCGTTAAAGGTAGTTGCCGATGCTTATGCAACAGGTAATGCCGAAACTCAAAGTGCGGCCCTTGCGGCCCTATCTAACTGGAACGGAAGTGACGCATCATCCGAACTGCTGAAAATTGCCCGAACCACTAAAGATGCCAACGTAACCGAGACCACTGTAAACGCCTATTTGGCAGCAACCAAACAGGCTACCGAAACGCTCGAAGAGAAATTATTACACCTTCGCGAAGCGTTTGCTTTGACATCATCGCCCGAAGTAAAGCAGCGGATTATGAAAGACGTTGCACAGACACCTTGCTTTAATACGCTGATGTTTGCAGGCAAGTATCTGGATGACCCGGCTTTGAATAAAGATGCTGCCAATGCAGTTGTTGCTTCGGCGCTTACGGGTAACTATAACGGCGATTTGATAAAGAGCTTGCTGACTAAAGCAATCCCGCTGGTAAGCGCCAAACAAAAAGCGGCAGCTGAAAAATATGCTGCCAACATGAAAAGCGGCGATGGCTTTACCTCAATGTATAATGGAACTGATCTTACAGGCTGGAAAGGCCTGGTAGCCGACCCGGTTAAACGCGCCGCGATGGATGCTAAAACCTTAGCCGCAGCACAGGAAAAAGCCGATGCTGAAGCCAAAGAAAGCTGGAAACCGGTTAACGGCGAACTGCAATTTGTTGGCAAGGGCAATAACCTGGCAACAGTTAAAAAGTACCGCGATGTGGAGATGTATGTGGACTGGAAGATCATCGACGATAAAAAAGGAGAGGGCGATGCGGGGATCTATCTGCGTGGGTCGCCGCAGGTACAGATTTGGGATTTGGCCCGTACCAATGTCGGCGCGCAGGTGGGCTCAGGTGGCTTATACAATAACCAGGTTTACCCAAGCAAACCGCTTAAAGTAGCTGACAATAAACTGGATGAGTGGAATACCTTCCACATCATAATGATAGGTGATCGCGTTACCGTTTACCTGAACGGCGAATTGGTGACCGATAATATAATCCTTGAAAATTACTGGGACCGTAAAATCCCGATCTTTGCCGAAGAGCAGATTGAATTGCAGGCACACGGCTCGCCGGTTGCTTACCGCGATCTGTATACCCGGGAGATTCCAGCCGAAAAGCCTTTCGAACTGAGCAAAGAGGAAAAAAAAGACGGTTACAAAATCTTGTTCGATGGTACCAATATGTTCAACTGGACAGGTAATACCATTGATTACGCGTTGGACAGCGGTACACTGGCCATCCACCCACGCCCGGGAAAAGGATCGGGCGGTAATTTGTATACTAAGGATGAGTACAGCGATTTCATTTTCCGTTTTGAGTTCCAGCTGACTCCGGGCGCAAATAACGGCTTGGGCATCCGCACACCAATGGAGGGTGATGCCGCTTATGTGGGCATGGAATTGCAGATTTTGGATAACGAGGACCCGATGTATAAAGACCTGCACGAGTATCAGTATCATGGATCCATCTACGGCACTATCCCGGCTAAACGCGGCTTTTTAAAACCGGTTGGGCAGTGGAATTACGAGGAGGTTGTGGTGAAAGGCCCTAAAATAAAGATCACCCTAAACGGCACCGTTATTATAGATGCCGACATTACCGAAGCCCGTAAAAACGGCACTCCCGATGGCAAGCAACACCCCGGCTTACAACGCGAAAGCGGCCATATCGGCTTTTTGGGTCATGGTTCGGTAGTGAAATTTAAAAATATCAGGATAAAGGACTTGGCAGAAAAGAAATAAAGATTAGTTAATTATTGATTAGAGAATAGTTGATTAGGTTGCGTTATTTGCCAATATGTGAGGTCTCTGTGACCTCTGTGTTTCTTACTTTGTGCCCTTTGTGGTTAAATTTCATCATAGTTAAGTAAACAGCGCTATAACACCTTATTAATTACCGATTTCCGAACTCAAAATATAATGGAACAAAAAATAAAAGTATTGGTAGTTGGCTGCGGCAACATGGGTGCATCGCACGCTACGGCTTACCACAACATGAATGGATTTGAAATATGTGGTATCGTATCAACCGGGAACAGTAAAGTTGTCCTCAACGAGAAATTGGGCGGTGGTTACCCCTTGTACAGCGATTATTACGAAGCACTATCCGCCACCAAACCCGATGCAGTTTGCATCTCTACCTATCCCGATACGCACGAAGAGTTTGCCATTGCGGCCTTCGAGGCAGGTTGCCATGTGTTTATAGAGAAACCTTTAGCCGATACCGTTGAAGGCGCCGTGCGTGTGGCCGAAGCGGCTGAAAAAGCCGGCAAAAAGTTAGTGGTAGGTTATATTTTGCGGTACCATCCATCATGGGAGAAGTTTATCGAACTAGCCCAAACTGTTGGTAAACCATTGGTAATGCGCATGAACCTGAACCAGCAAAGCCACGGCGCTAAGTGGACTGTACACCGCAACCTCATGAAAAGCCTGAGCCCGATAGTAGATTGCGCAGTACACTACATAGATGTGATGTGCCAGATGACTCGTTCTAAACCCGTGCAAGTTAACGCCATCGGCGCACGATTAACCGACGATATCCCCGATTGGAACTATAATTACGGGCAACTGCAAATCCGTTTTGAGGATGGATCGATAGGCTGGTACGAAGCCGGCTGGGGCCCGATGGTGAGCGAAACTGCATTTTTTATTAAAGATGTTTTCGGTCCGAAAGGGGCGGTATCCATTGTGGCTAAAGAAGCATCTAAAGCCGGCAGGTCTGATTCTATTGATGCGCATACACAAACGGAATCGTTGAAAGTCCATTACGCTAATTTGGACGGAAATGATGAGTTCACTAAGCCGGATGAATTTATTAACCTGCAGGATGAGCCTGATCACCAGGAGCTTTGCAACCGGGAGCAACGCTTCTTCCTGAAAGCTATTCACGAAGATCTGGATCTTACCCATCCAACCGAAGATGCAATTAACAGTCTGCGGATTGCTTTTGCCTGTGATGAGTCGGTGAAATCGGGCGAGATGGTGAAGTTGTAGGAGAAAAGTATATCAAGGTCATCCCGAACTTGTTTCGGGAACCCACTTGCAAAGTGAGATCTACTTGGCTGATCTGCGTGATGGGGTGCTGAAACAAGTTCAGCATGACCGTTGTAAATAAGCTTTTACGCAAACGTTTGCGTAAATAATTCTATCCTGCTTAATCGTTTAGGCAGGCCGTGTCACCACATCAACCTAAAATTAATTGTAATTTTATCGTAAGTTTACCCTTACCAATTTTATAGTTACAGACCAATACCCTTACGATGTTTAAATACACTACGCTACGTAACCTGCTTTTTGTGGGCATCCTGTTTGCCTTTACAGCAAGTTCATTTAAAAATACCGCCGCCGACCCTAAGTGGGAACAGATGTTTAACGGCAAAAACCTGAACGGCTGGACGCCGAAGATCCGCTACCACGATCTGGGCGATAACTTTAACAATACCTTCCGCGTGGAAAACGGCCTGCTGGAAGTGCGTTACGACAAGTACGATACCTTTAACGAAACCTATGGTCACCTGTTCTATAAAAAACCATATTCGCACTACTTGATCGGCGTTGAGTACCGTTTTGTGGGCGACCAGTGCAAAGGCGGCCCGGGCTGGGCTTTCCGCAACAACGGCATTATGTTCCATGGCCAAACGCCTGAATCGATGAAAAAAGACCAGGATTTCCCTAACTCTATGGAAGGTCAATTATTGGGCGGCGATGGCAAAGGCGGTACCCGTAGTACAGCTAATTTATGTACACCGGGCACCCAGTTCGAGCGTGATGGTAAGATCATTACCCAGCATTGTACCGATTCTAAATCAAAAACCTATAATGGCGATCAATGGGTACGGGTAGAACTGCTTGTATTGGCAGATTCATTAGTGGTGCATTACGTTAACGGCGAGGAAGTTATGCGCTATGAAAAACCACAGCTTGACCCTGTTAAGGGCGAAAAACGCGGGCAGTTTTTAACCAGCGGAAGTATCTCGCTTCAGGCTGAAAGTCACCCTACGGATTTCCGTAAAATCGAGATCATCGACCTGGATAAATACGCTAAAGACCCCGTAAAGCTAAAATCGGTTGTAGATAAATTAATGTCAGAAAAAAGAGTTGCAGCGCAATAATCCATATCAATTTTAAACCATGTTAAAAGTATTTATCAGTTTTGTATCGGCCCTGTTAGTGTTTTTTGGGAGCTTGTTTAACAAGCCCAAAGCAGGATACGATAACCCGCCCGAATTAACCATCACGCAGTTTACCGGTCCGGATGTTACACCAAGTCCGGCTTGTTTGGCGGTTGCGCCTACCGGCGAAGTATTTGTGGGTGTAGATATGATCGGATCGTTAGGTAAAGATCCCGGCAAAGGCCGTATTATGAAGTTGGTTGATACCGATAACGACGGTAAACCAGATAAGCAAACCGAGTTTGCCACGGTAGATAACCCCCGCGGTATTATTGTTGCCGGCACTAAAGTTTATGTGCTGCACACCACTTTCTCTAAGGAAACCAAACTGGCAACCGGCATGGACCTGGTTGTTTTTGAAGACAAAGACAACGATGGCAAAGCCGATGGACCGGAACAACCGCTGATAGAGCATTTTAGTAATACCAAATACCTGCAGGAACGCGGTACCGACCACGCTACCAACGGCATCCGCATGGGTATTGATGGCTGGATTTATGTATCGGTAGGCGATTTTGGCTTTTATAAGGCTAAAGATCGTTCGGGTAAAGAGTTGACTATGCTGGGCGGCGGTATTGTCCGTGTACGCCCTGACGGTACCGGCATGGAGATTTTTATCCATGGCACCCGTAACGTTTACGATGTTTCTATCGATCCATTCATGAACGTATTTACCCGCGAAAACACCAACGATGGTGGTGGTTGGAACATCCGTTTCTCGCACTATATCCAATCGGGCGAGTATGGTTATCCGCTTTTATTCCAACACTTTACTGATGAGATGATCCCTGCCCTGGTTGATGTAGGCGGTGGTTCAGGGACCGGTAATTTATATATGGATGAGCCTACCTGGCCTGCCAAATACAACAAAGTGCCTATGATGGCCGACTGGGGCCGCAGCATGCTGTACATTCACCGTGTTACGCCTGACGGACCAACTTTTACCCAAAAAGACGAGGAGTTTATCAAGCTTCCGCAGATTACAGATTTAGATGTGGATGGTTCTGGTAGATTATATCTATCAGCTTGGGATGGAGCCGGTTACAACGGAAGCCCAAGCAAAGGCTACGTAGTCAGAGCCGTGCCAACCGACTGGAAATACAAAGCTTTCCCTATCGTAGAGAAACTGAACGAGAAGAAATTAGCAGAAATGCTGAAAACGCCGAGCGCGGTTGCCCGTTTAACAGCATCGCAGGAGCTACTAAAACGCCCTGTTAATAAAACTACCGACGCTGTTTTAAAGGTTGCTAAAGATCAATCTGCTTTGTTAGAAGGCCGTGTGGCTGCCGTATTTACCTACGCCCAGATTGCCGGCGAAAGTGGTATCCCTACTTTGATAGAATTAGCTAAAGACGCTAAAATACGCGAGTTTGCCTTGCGCTGCCTGGCCGACCGTAAAGAGTGGGCATCTAAGGTTTCTATTGATCCCTTTATAGCTGGCTTAAGCGATGCTGACCCGCGTGTGCAGGCTGCTGCTATCATCGGTTTAGGACGCATAGGTAACACCGCCGCTATTCCTGAATTGCTGAAAACTAAAGTACCTGCATCGTTTGTAGCGCCTGCCAAAGGTGTTGCGGAAGGGCCGCATGCTACACCAAATTCGCCTATTATACTGCCGCATTTGGCTGTGCGTGCCTTGTTGGCGCTTGATGCTACCGATGCTTGTGTAGCTGCTATCGGTACCCAAAATTCAACTTTGGCGTTGTGGGCGCTGCGTTATATGCATAATGATAAAGCTGTTGACGGCTTATTAGCTGCCTACAATAAAACAACTGACGCTGCTTTACGCGGACAGATAACACTAACATTATCACGCCTTTACCGCGAGGAAGCGCCTTACGATGCATCATGGTGGTGGGGTACCCGTCCGGATTCGCATGGTCCTTATTATAAGGCCATTACCTGGAGTTCGTCACCTAAAATTGAAACTTTCCTGAAAGCTCAGTTTGAGAAAGCTGATGCTAACGGCAAGCAGGTAATTATCGACCTGAACGAACGCCATCGCATGGGCATCCCTGAGTTTGGTGTAGAGGAAAAACCTATCGCCAGTAATGAGCCTAAAATCGACCTGGAGAAAATCAAAAATCAAAAAGGCCAGGTTGGTAAAGCATCTATCGAGGATGTATTATTGGCTATCGGCAAAATCCCCGGCGATCCGTCGAAAGGCCGTGCGTTGTTTACCCAGCAGGGTTGCATAGCCTGCCACAGCTTAGAAAAAGGCGAGAAACTGAAAGGTCCGTTTATGGGGCAGATCGGTTCTATTATGACCCGTGAGCAGATTGCTGAGAATATCCTGAAGCCTAACGCCTCTATCTCTCAGGGCTTTGCAACGGTGATGATAGCCGCTAAAGGCAATAAAACTTACATGGGTTTTGTAACCGAAGAGACCGCCGCCCGCGTAGTAATGCGCAATATATCGGGTGATGTATTTGTAGTTAAAACAAGCGATATCATATCCCGTAAGGAGATGGAAACATCAATGATGCCGGTTGGTTTGGCCAACGCTTTATCTTACGAGGAGTTTGCATCGCTGATCACTTTCTTATCAAATAATAAGAAATAAAGAGTAGAACAGAGTAGTACAGATGAAAACCTGCAAATTGATTGATTTGCAGGTTTTTGTGTTAAATTTGATCGGATTAGAGTCCAAAAATCAATGAAAGATAAATTAGGAAATAACGCGAAAAAAAGAGCATATCTGCTTGTTTTACCCTGCTTTTTGGCGTTTTTAATTATTTCTGCATTTACGCCGGCTAAAACGGCTGAAAATCATGGCCGGGTTTTGCCCGACACTAATCAGCGCAATGTAGTTTACGGCAGCAACATCATGGCCGATGGTAAAACTACCCAAACCCTCACGATGGATATTTACTACCCGCCAAATATAATGGCCGGGAAAAAGTACCCGATGGTGATGATGATTCATGGCGGTACTTTTTTAAACGGAAGTAAAGAGAATATGAGTGCCATCTGCAAGCAAATGGCCGACTCGGGTTTTGTGGCGGTGACCATCAATTACCGCAAAGGCTGGAACGTAGCCAGCGCCATGGGCGGCTGCCAGACTATAGATGTGAACAGCTTAACTATGGCCAACTACCGCGCCATACAGGACGGACATGCTGCCATGCGCTTTTTGGTAGAGAATGCAGCTAAATACCATATCGATACCAAATGGCTGTTTATCGGCGGGGCCAGTGCGGGTGGTATCATGGCCTTGAACATTACCTACCTCAATCAAAAAACTGCTGATGAAAAATTCGGCGCCATTGTAAGCAGCTTGGGTAAGCTGGATAATGTGAGCAATACGTCGACTCAAAAATTCAAGATCAAAGGGGTTTGCAATATGTGGGGTGCCCTGTCTGATTCTACTTTAATCAGTTCTAAAAACGCGGTGCCTACTATTTTTTACCACGGCACCGGCGATAAAACTGTTCCGTATGATAGAGGCTATTACATCCCCGGCTGCACCCGCCTGCCCGAGTTGTATGGCTCGGCTTGCCTGTACCGCCAAACCATTGCGGCTGGGCAGGTTGGTGTTATGAACACGTCCATCGGCGGCAAGCATGGCCCGGTTGAGTTTACTGCTTCGCTGATTGCAAGTAATACGGCTTGTTTCTTTCATAAAGTTATGTTGAGGAAGGCGAAGAGTGTTTCTTATACGGATGCTGTGGCGGGATGCCGGTAGTATTTATTTGCCAGCACACGCGCAATATCATTAAGTTACGCGTTGGTAAACCTCGTAGAGGTTTAAGCTTTGTAGAAAATTATTGATGATCGAAACAACGCCGTCAGGTGTTGAACCTAATAGGTAGAGTACCTACGGCACTCTACGCTTAAAACAGATTTTTCACTACAAAGCTTTCACCCCGATGGGGTGAATAATATCTTAACTTAATGATATTGGGCGTGCGCCAGCAATCTTAATCAGCTATCCCTACCCACCAAAATAAGTTCCCTTATCCATATCCTCAAGCAGGGTAATTTGGGTGGGGTTCCAACCCAACCATTGGCGGGTTTTTTCGCTTGATGCAGGGGTATCTGCCCCGGCGAAGTGGGTAAACCATCCAAAATGTTCGGCCGCTTCTTCTTTAGATTTGGATACTACCGGGATATTCAGATGCTTACCGATCAGTCCGGCTATTTCGCGCATTGGCGTACCAAGCTCGGCAGCGGCGATGTAGTGCGATGCTGGCGCGCCGGCTTCTAATATTAACCGGTACAGAACAGCCGCATCCAGCCTGTGCACTGCCGGCCATACGTTATTACCTTCGCCTATATAAGCGGCAACGCCTTTTTGCCTGGCCAGATCTATCAGCATTGGCACAAAACCATGGTCGCCATTGCCGTGTACGGATGGCGGCAGGCGCATTACCGCCACCTTAACGCCTTTAGCCCTTAAAGCAGCGGCAGCTTCTTCAGATGCGGCGCGTGGCATTACGTCTGAACTTGGCGGTGTGGTATCTTCCGTTACTACAGTGCCGTCGCTCTTTACCGCGCTGCCCGATGTAATAATCAAAGGTTTATCGGTGCCAATTAATACCGAACCTAAAGCCTCGATAGCTTTACGGTCGTCCTCGCAGTTTTGTTTAAATCTCGAAAAATCGTGGTTGAAGGCGGTATGGATCACGCCATCGGCAGCGGCTGCGCCGGTTTTTAAGCTTTCCAGGTCTTCTACATCGCCGCGAATCACTTCCACGCCGGCATCCTGCAATTTTTGCGCAGATGCTTCTGAACGTGCCAGGCCCAGCACCTGATGACCTGCTTTTAATAATTCCTGAACTACGGCCGAGCCTACAAAGCCCGATGCGCCGGTTACAAATACTTGCATATTGGTTGTTTTAATTTAATAAATAATTACCATGCAAAATTGTTTATTGCGGGCTGCCCGTACGAGGACATTTGTCACCGTTTTTATTTAACGCTTTACCTGCGCGTGCCTAACGCGACTTAAAGTTTCGCGGGTAACACCCAGGTACGATGCTACCATGTGCAGAGGCACCCGTGCGTATATATCGGGGTAGGTTTGCATAAACTCATCATACTTCTCTTCGGCGGTTGAGCTGATACTGCTGTAAACCCGCTGCTGAGTACTGTAAATATTGGCAGATATAATACGTTGCGAAAAAGCCTTTAACGCAGGGATCTGCGCAAGCAAATGTTCAAAATCGGGTTTGGTCCATAATAGTACCTCGCTGTCTTCCAGTGCATCGATATTGTATTTGGATGGGATGCGGTTATCGTAACTATCGGGTTCTACCATCCAGTTATCTTCGGTAGCAAATTTAAGGATGTACTCGCTGCCATCTTCCTTGCTGCGGTAAACGCGGAACAGGCCCTGGGCTATAAAGGCTTTATAACGGCACACTTCGCCATCGCGCAGCAAAAATTCTTTTTTACGGATGGTACGCAGGGTGGCCAGCGAAAGGATGAGATCTATCTCGGGGTCGGATAAGCCGGCCTGCGCTTTTATATAATTTTTGAAAGGGGTACACATGCTATCTTAGTTTCCATCAAAGCGCGGGGAAAACGCCGGCTCGGTAATGCAAATATAGTTTTAGCAGCCTATTATCAATCATCCAAACCTTTACCTTCTAAAATCTGCGGGATGTATTTTTCAATCCGGGCTTCGCGGGTTTTGGCTTGTTTGGCCGATGCAAAGTATAAAAGGTAACCACGCTGCCTGCCCGGTGTCAGGCTTTCAAATGCAGTTTTCAAAATAGGCATAGCATCTAACTTTGCCTGAAACTCTTCGGCTACCGGGAATTCTGTCGTCTTTTTAAGCTCTACTTTCAGGCCGGCTTTTTCTACTTCGATGGCCTCAAAAATATAAGTTTTTAGCACAGCTGCCAGTTCGGTGATCTGGTCGATAGCTGTAAACCTGACCTGCCTTGCGCCCTGCACATTTTCAGTCTGCTGGATCAGGATACCATTGGTATCATTCAACAATGCTCCTTTAAAAAACAGGTAAGCGCAATACTCCTTAAACACATGGATCAGCACAATGTTGTTGCCATTTAGCGTGTAGCAGGGGCAGCCCCATTTCAGCTCCTCGGTCAGGCCGCAGTCAAGCGCAATGGCTCGCAGTTTGATAATTTCCTGCTGCCATTTCTGGTCTTTATTAAAATAAAAATCAACTTTTGGATTCATGCGTTCGTCAGCAGATTTTAAACCTTAAGCATCCCACGGAAACCCCTGGCCGCGTAGTACGATTCTGCCCCGTTATGGTAAACAAAGATAGTATCATATCGCCGGTCGCAAAATATAGCCCCGCCTAATTTGCGAATGTTGTCCGGCGTTTTTATCCAGCTTGATGTTTTCAGATCGAAGCTGCCTAATTGTTGTAGTTCGCGATATTGCTCTTCCGTTAATAGCGCTATATCCATTTCAGCAGCCGCGTCTATCACGCTATTGGCCGGTTTATGTTCCTTACGCGAATCGAGTGCTGCGCGGTCGTAACAAAAACTGCGGCGGCCTTTAGGGCTCTCGGCCGAGCAATCGTAAAAAACATATTCGCCGGTGGCGCTGTCAAAACCCACCACGTCCGGTTCACCACCGCTAATTTCCATTTCATCTAACGACCATAATTTTCCGGGTTGATTTTCCAACCGGCCCTGTACATCTGCCCAGTTGATATCTTTATGCCGGGCCATGTTCTTTTCAAAACGGGTGTGCAGGGTGCTGATCAGTTCCCGGCTTTGCTCTGCAGATAGTTCCTTTTTCATTCGATGATTATTTTATGGGTTTACCGATGCAATCTTTCTTCCATCCGGGCGGAAATACCAGGATATGAATGATAATACTAACAGCAATCCCGGCCCAAACAACTCTCCGGCACCATCGCCCACGGCAAGGTGCGAATAAATGGCTCCCGTCATCATAAAAACAAATCCGGCGTAAGCCCACTCTTTTACTGCGGGAAATTTAGGAATAAGGACGGCAATTACGCCTAAAAACTTGCAAACAGCCAGCAACGTAAGAAGGTACGAAGGATACCCTAAATGCGCAATGCTATCAGCCCCGCCCGATCCCGTTTTTATTTTTAAAAGCTGTACCACGCCGGTTGATACCATGCCTAAAGATAGCCAGACGGTGGCTATCCAATAAATGATTTTGTTTCTCTTGGTCATAATTGGTTAAATTAATTTACTTAGAATGTCCTGAATACGGTTGTGTGCCATGTTAATGCCCTGCGCAAATGGCATTTGCAGCATGCGGTCCCTGTCGGCAGCCGAACGGTAAACGATGTGCATGGTTAACTTACTGCGGGTATCGCTCAGCGCTTCAAAATCTAAAAACTCCAATTGCACGGGGAACGGGGTGTTCTCCATCTCAAAGGTGCGGGTGATTTTTTGCTCAGGTATAAACTCGTGGATGGTACCGTTAAAATGATGTTTATTGCCTTTAGGGTCGGTAGTTTCAAACTGGTAGCTGCCATGCTTTTTGTTTTCAAGCTTTAATACTTTGGTGTTCATCCATTGTGCTACCAGTTCGGGTTCTTCATAGGCTTTAAACAGCAGATGCAAAGGCAAATCAAACTCGCGCGTAATGGTGAGCTGCTGCTGATCGTTTTCGGCGGCAATTTTTGTTTTCAGTTCCATTTTATTCAGATTTTCCGGGTTGATAATTTTTCATGATGGCTTCCAGCGCGTTAAAGCGGTCGTCCCACATCTGGCGGAAGGGTTCAATAAAGTCGGCCACATCTTTCATTTTTTTTGCGTTGATATGATAATAAATTTCGCGGCCGTTTTGCGTTTGAGCCAACAACTCACACTCGGTAAGTATAGCCAGGTGTTTGGAAACCGTTGGTCGGGCGGTATCAAAGTTGGCCGCTATAGCGCCCGCGGTAAGCGCTTGCGATGCCACCAAAAGCAGGATGGCCCGGCGGGTAGGATCGGCAATGGCCTGGAAAACGTCTCGTCGTAAATTCATTATGTAGCTATTTGACTACAAATATATATGTAGCTATTTAGCTACGCAAATTTATTTTTGAATTTTTATTGAAAGAATAGGAGATTAACACCTGATTAATATTAAAAACCTAATTATGCACCCGGTTAGCAATTTATACCCTTAACTTATAGCTTATGAAACTATTGATTGGCGCTTTATTACTTTTATCATTGCCTTTAACCCGCACCGACGAGGGGGGCGACAATACTCCGATTAATAAAATCCAGATCATCGGATCGCACAATAGTTATAAGCGGGCTATCGATCCCGCTTTGTATAAACTGATGCTGGGCGCCAACCCTAATACCTATAAAATAGATTACGAACACATTCCACTGGCCGATCAGTTGAACCTTGGTCTGCGTAATTTGGAAATAGATATTTATGCCGATACTAAAGGCGGTAAGTTCGCCCATCCCAAAGGATTAGATCTTGCACCCAATCAACCTGCGTTTGATGCTGCAGGCGAAATGAAGGAACCCGGTTTTAAGGTTTTCCATATGATTGATTATGATTTCCGCAGCAATTGCCCCACGTTTAAAGATTGCCTTACCCAGTTAAAAAACTGGAGCGAGGCGCATCCCGATCATAACCCGGTATTTATTACTTTAGAAGCTAAAGACGGCGCCGCTAAACCAAATGAAACCGCGCCCGAAATGTTTACGCCCCAATTGTTTGATCAGTTGGATGCTAACCTGCTGAACTACCTGGGCAAAAAACACCTGATTGTTCCGGATGATGTTCGGGGTAAATATAAAACGCTGGAAGAAGCTGTGCTTGCCGGCAACTGGCCTGCTTTGAAACAGGCACGCGGCAAATTCATCTTTTTGTTAGATGATCAAAAAACTAAACGGGCCATGTACATAGGCGGGCATCCATCATTAAAGGGCAGGGTGCTATTTGCCAATGCCGATCCGGGTACGCCCGAGGCTGCGATGCTGATCCGTAATAACCCTAAAAATCCTGAGATACCCCAGCTGGTAAAGAAGGGTTATATCATCCGCACCCGTGCCGATGCCGATACGGAGCAGGCCCGCACTAACGACCGGTCTGATTTTGTAGCCGCGCAAAACTCAGGCGCGCAAATCATCACAACCGATTATTACGGCAAAAGCACCCACTTTAAATCTGATTACGAGGTGTTTTTTGATGGGGCTAATAAATATTTTCGCGTTAATCCGTTATTCCCGGCTGCTAATTAAAAGAAGCGCTTGTTGGTTGGCTTTAATTACATAGCTTTACGTTGTATGGCGGTGGCGGACTAAGCATCCGCATTGGCAACCAGATTAAGGGTTGCGCCGCCGAACATAAGCCTGATAATTTTCGTATATAGCCTGATGCGTTACTGGATTGCCCTATATTTTTTGCTGTTGAGCGCCGCCGGCATGGCACAGGATTTAAAAACCTGTATCAGGCTGAGCGAGAGCTATGCAAAAGATCAGCCCGATTCGGCCGTACATTACGCCAACCTTGGCATTAAACTGGCCGAAAAGCAGGGCGACCGGCAGTCGCAGGCTGCGTTGCTGGTGTCCCTTGGCGATATTAACCGCCTGCATAAGCACCACGAGTTATCCCGCAGTTTTTATAACGAAGCTTTAGGCCTTTACCGCCGCTTGCGCGATGCTGCCGGAGTAGCCCATACTTACGATCAGTTAGGGATGCTGGACGGCGATACCGCCCATTTTAGCATGGCGCTCAGGTATTATAAAGATACCCGCGACAGTAGCGGGATGATGGAAACATACGAAGCCTTAGGTCGCAGTTTTGAAGAAAAGGGCGATCTTGAAAAAGCCCTGAGCTATTACCTGCGCGCGCTAACGCAATACGAACATCGCGGTCAACGCCCTGAAGCTTACTTTATCCTGCTCGAAAACATCGCGCAGCTTTATCGCCGTAAGGGAGACAGTACCACGGCACAGCATTATTTATCTGAAGGGATTCGAAAAGATGCCGGGGCAGGGGAGATCCGTTTGTTAACCGACGAAGGCGAACTGAAAGAGCAGGAACACGATCCGCAGCAAGCCTTGGCGCTTTTTAAACAGGCCCTTACCGAAGCCCGTAAATACCGCCAGCCCGATCAACAAGCCGAAGCGCTAATCCAGATAGCCGGCATTTTGAAACAGCAGGATGCGAAAACCAGTATCAGCGACCTGAAACAGGCGTTGGATATTTCCCGCGATCTGCATCAGCCTAAATTATCTGCGCGGATTTATGAAGCATTGGCAGGTGTATATCGCCAGCAAAAAAATTATACCGAAGCTATTAACGCGCTGGAAGAGCAGCACCGCCTGTTGGATAGCTTGCTGAATGAGGATACCACCAAAGACATTGCCGCGCTGGACAGTAGCTATCTGCTGCAAACATCGCGCGAGAAAATGGGCCGCCTGCAGGAGGTAAACCGCCGCGAGCGGGCCGAACTATGGCTGGTGATTGTAGCAGGGATAGCCGTGTTGGTTATTGCCCTGTTGCTGTGGCGTCACTTGCGGCAAACGCGGCAGTTAAATACGGCCTTAACCAATTCTAATCAAATAAAAGATAAGCTATTCTCTATCATCGGGCATGATTTACGGAATCCTATCGGCGGCATTACCCAACTGTTGGCGGTGATGGAAGAGGGCGACCTGTCTGAAGATGAAGCCCGCGAACTGGTGGTAGAAATGCGTAAACAAGGCAACGTAACGCTGGAAATATTGAACGCCTTGCTTAACTGGGGCGAGGCGCAGTTAAAAGGGATCCACGTAAAGGCGCTGAGTTTCCAGGTGGGCAATAGCATCCGCAAAAATATTTTGGCCTTACAGCAGCAGGCGGCAGATAAATCAGTTATCGTTACCGATAATACATCGGCCGATATCACCCTGCATGGCGACCCAAACCATTTTGAATTTGTAATCCGCAACCTGCTCTCAAACGCCATTAAATTCAGTTTCCCCGGCGAGGATGTGGTGATTGGCGTTGAGGTTGACCCGGCAAGTAACCTGGCGGTCTTCTCGGTCGAGGATCATGGTAAGGGGATCAGCCCCGATCAACAGGAGCAATTCAGGAACGCTGAAATGGCCATTGCCTACGGTACCAAAGGCGAAAAAGGCACCGGCATAGGCCTGATGCTTTGCAAAGAGTTTATTAAAGCCAACGGTGGCCGCATTTGGCTGGAAAGCGAACCGGGTAAAGGCAGCACCTTTTATTTTAGCTTTCCGCTGGGTAAGTGATCTGGTTCCCTTTAATTATTTGGCAGTCGCCACCAATTGCTCTATCCGCTCGTTAAAATTACTGCGGGCAATGCCGGTCAGTTTTTCCAGCGCGCGGAAGTAATTGGCATTGTCAGTTTCTTTTTTACCGCAGCTTACAAATTCAATCACCTTGGCAAAGCCCAGTTCTTTTTCAATTTTTTGGGCGATGAGGGCATTGATCACATAATCGGTATACAGCGGGGTTTTTATACCGGCAAATTTGCGGTGATCGTCAAACGCTTTTAACCAGTTATGGTCGGCGCCCATGTAGGTTTTAAAATTGTTGAGGATATCGGTCCAGGTGTAAATACCCCAGCTGCCGCCGTATAGGTAAGCGCAAGCCTCGTCAATGGGGCGATTAATAGTACTTACACTCACCACCTGGTGCAGGCGGCTATGCCACAAATCGTGCAGATCAAAAGCAGTCAGGTTATCCTTAGTTGCGCCTATTAAGGTAAGAGAGTAGTCTTTGCCGGTCCAGGAGTTGTTTATATTGTTCAGTCCGTTATAATCCAGTTTATAATCTTCGCCCAAAAGCGACATCATATCATTGAAATTATCGCCGTAAAAAATTTCGGTGAGGTATTTGGGTGCTTTTAGCTTCTCGTCAAACTGTCCGGCCATTTTAATGTAGCGGTTAAGCAGAGGGATCTCAACTCCGGTATTACTATAAACCATAAAATTCCCCGTCTTTTTGGCTTTCCATGCCAATGTATTCCGGCGCAGGGGCGAGCTGAATACATAACCTTCTCCCTGCTTTTGCCCCAATAACTTAAAACTGGCCCGTAACACAGCGGGTTGGCTGCCTGTGCTCAAATATGATAACTGCACCAGGCAACTCACACTATCAATTGGCGATACATTGGTTAAATAACATTGGTACGCATGTTTGGTAGTTGTGCTGTTTTCCATACCGTTCATCTCTGCTATCAGGGCCGCAGTTTCGGTGGCGTACAAAGGGTTTACAAACGGATTTGCCCCGGTGGGTTTATTAAAGCTGTCCAAAAAATCGTTTAAAGATTTAATGAACGCAACGCTGTCTTTCGGCATTGTAATTTTTGGTGCGATGGCGATACTGGATTGCCCGTAACTAAGTGAGCATAGCAGTACCGGTACGATAAAGAGCAGGGATTTTTTGCGCATGGCCATGATAGGTTTGGGTGCTAAGGTAGGGGAATTTTAAACGGGCATCAATTTTATATGTAAATCCACCAATCAAAATAAAACTGTACTTTTAAATTATACTACCAATTAACGTCTATGTTTTTTAAAAGTACCCCCTTCGGCAAATTTGTATTTACAATAATTGCAGCGGTTATTGCAGTTAGCCCGGTTTGGGCACAAACCGGCCAGCCCAATAGTGGAAAGAGTAAGCCCAATGTGCTCTTTATCATGATTGATGACCTGAACGATTACGTATCGCAGCTGAGGGGTTTCCCCGGACTTAAAACGCCTAATCTGGATAAGTTTGTGAAGACCGGCGTTAACTTTACACGGGCTTATTGCGCAGCGCCGGTATGTAACCTAAGTCATTTAATCTTATTGAATCATCTTTATCTATTAATAATGAAGGTTATTCTTATCTAAATAATAAGTATCAATTATTTCTATCAAATGACCCTGTATTACTATTAGATGGAGTAGATAATCTAAAAAGTGCGTTTTTAGCTTCAAAAGCTGAACTTTTAGCATTAAAAAACAAAGGAAAAAGCAAAGGGGGGTACGGTATAGAAAGACGGGATATACCTCTTTTCCTCATCCTAATCAGGGAATTTAATTGTAGCAGACCGATGGACAGGAACGGTAACCCAAGTCGGGTTTACAATAACCTAACCAACCTTCCTCGTGAACATCGGCGTTACGTAAACTTGTGCGGTAAGCCGCTCTTGATGACTGATATATCTAACAGTCAAATATTATTGACTGTACCAATGCTTGAAAAGCACTACAAGATACATTCAGGAAAGGGTGCAGTTGGTATGCACGACGATATTATTAAATTCCGGCAATGGGCTGAATCAGGTTTGTTTTATGAAAATTTTTCAAAACTGATTTATCACGGTACTCCTATGACATCAGAGCAGCGTATTGAATTTAAGTTAATGATTTTTCGGTCGCTATGGTTTGCTAAAAACAATCGTTACAAGATGAACAGGGTGAAAACTGAATTTAAAAAAACCTTCCCTAACGTCTTTGCTATAATAAAAGCATTGAAGCTGGAAAACCACAGCCAATTCTCAATTGAGTTACAAAGATTTGAAGCGAGTATTATTGTTGACAAGGTTGCAAAAAAGATGCTCAGTAAATACCCCGTATTAACATTGCATGATGCTATCGTCTGCACGAGTACCGATGCATTAGATGAAGCTGAGAACCGTATTGCAAAGGAGTTAGCAAAATACAACCTGACCCCCAAATTTAAGAGAGAGGATGAAGGTAAGTATATACCGCCGGTACAATCGGTTTACGCCCCGGAGATTAAGGATGACATCACTAACGTTCAGGTCAAGAAACCCACCCGTGTGTTTAAACCACTGGAAAAAAAGAATTTTAGTTAAAGTCCGAAGTTTTCAACTCCAAAAATTTTTAAAAAAAAATTTCAACAATCCGAGAAATCTACAAGTGTAGGTCACGTTTGGAAAAAGGCAAAAGTTTTGAAAACCGGAAGAGTTCGACTTGTCGTTTGTAGTCCCCAATTCGGACCACCCCCCACCCACCCACCTGCCTATAGGGGGATACGGTGGGGGGGGGTAAAGGGGGGGCTTAATCCATTATCCCCGGTCGTGGTTTAGTTATATCATCAATCTCGATGTTTTTCATGATGCTTCGTAAGTAAGTTTCAACCTCCACTAATGAAGCGTGGCGGTTGCGTTGCATAATCATGCTTAGCGACCAGCCAGCCTTTTTAAACAATTGTACGTTAGACGAATGCTTAAATCCGTAAATCGAATAGTGATTACCCTGTAGCTTTGTTTTCTCAATTGCATCATCAAACCTATTTCTAATTGTGGTCTCGCCTGCACTGGTTTTACCGATAATGGTTTTGGCATTACTAAATAAGAAATCATTTTTATCGTAAGTGCTAAGATTAAGTTTACTTAGCAATTCATAAAGTTGCTCATCAATACGAACATGTTGGGTCTTCCGGTTCTTAGCAATTTGCGCTCTGACAGTAATCGTACGGTTTACAAGGTCTATATCTCTTATCTCAATAAACCTGCTTTCACGTGGTCTGATACACGTATAAAATATAAAACTACAGTAGAGGTATAAAAAATAATCGTTTACTAATAAATACTCCATCAGTTTTTTTAAGTCAGCGTCTGAATACGGCGCATGGCTTTCACTATCTTCTACCTTCAATTTCTCAATACCTTTGGTTGGATTGTCTGTTAGGTACTCCATCCTGATGCAGTGATTAAAGAAGATGCCGATAAATTCTAAAGCTGTATTATAGGTTCGGTTAACCCATTTCTTTTTATTCTTATACTCAGATAAGAAGTCCATAACGTGCTTTTTCTTAACATCAGTTATCTTAATATCGGCGAGGTTATTTGCATTTAACCACGTCTTGAAAAAACCTAACTTACTCTTATAAGACTGTAGCGTTTTTTTTCGGCTGTCTTTGGTGCTGGTCAGATATTCCAGCACTATATCCATAGCCTCCGGGTAAGTGATTATAATTGATTCATTTCTTATACGCTGCTTACTGGTCTCATCAAAGGGGTTGTAGTCCTTTTCAGTAAGTAGGTACAGCAATCCCTTAGCTACGTCCTGTGCGTGTTTTATTTTTTTAGCGTAGGTCTTTTGTTGATTGATTATATCGTAAACCCTGAACCGTTTGTACTTATTAGTTTTTTCGTTGAAGTAGTAGTACCGGACATGGATGCGATTGTCGGTAGCCGTTGGACTTGGCTCAACTACTTCCGGCTCTTTAAATGGGGCAAACTTGGTGCTTTTCATGGTTAAAAATAAGGATTTGTCCTTATTTTGCCCCTTGCCAAATAACAAGGACTTAGATATTTCATCTAAGTCGCTTATTATCAGCTTGTTTTTTGATTGATTTTTTGAATCAGCGGAGAGGGAGGGATTCGAACCCTCGATACACTTTTGGCGTATACACACTTTCCAGGCGTGCTCTTTCGACCACTCAGACACCTCTCCGTATTTTTGTGGAGTGCAAAAGTAACACATTATTGCTGCTATACAACAAAAAAAGCGCCCCGGGGCATAACCGGAACGCCTATAAACAAATCCTAAATTCAAAAAATATTTGTCGCGGTACCAACCAACCAAAATCGATCCGCAACATTCTTTGTATTAGTAAGATGCCCGTCGCGGCAAATGGTTTAACCGTTAAAAAAATAATTGGGTAAATGCAGTCCGGTTTTTTTAACTTATGTTTGTCCACAATACATCAACACTAACACTACACGCTGTAAATAGCCCAATGCTGAGCATTAACGAGATCAAGAAACCCATTGCCGCCGATATTGATGTTTTTGAGGGCCGGTTTAAAGCATCTATGCAAAGCACCGTCCCCCTGTTAGATCGTATCACCCATTACATCGTTAAGCGCAAAGGGAAGCAGATCAGGCCTATGTTCGTCTTCTTCTCGGCCAGCTTATGCGGAGGGATCAACGAGTCGACCCACCGTGGTGCCGCTTTGGTTGAACTGCTGCATACTGCTACGCTTGTGCACGATGATGTGGTTGATAACTCGTACCAGCGCCGCGGCTTCTTCTCTATCAACGCACTTTGGAAAAATAAGATAGCCGTTTTAGTGGGCGATTACCTTTTATCGAAAGGGTTATTACTTTCTATAGATAATGGCGATTTTAACCTGTTAAAGATCGTCTCAGAGGCTGTGAAACAGATGAGCGAGGGTGAACTGTTGCAAGTAGAAAAAGTGCGCCGTATGGACATAGATGAGCCCGTTTATTACGAGGTGATCCGCCAGAAAACGGCATCGCTCATCGCATCTTGCTGTGCCTGCGGTGCAGCATCGGCCGGGGCTGATGACGAGACGGTTGAAAAAATGCGTTTCTTTGGCGAGAAGATCGGTATCGCTTTCCAGATCAAGGACGATATGTTTGATTTTGGTACCGATGATGTGGGCAAACCTTTGGGTATCGACATCAAGGAAAAAAAGGTAACGCTTCCGCTGATTTATGCACTGAAAAATTGCAGCGCCGATGAAAAGAAGCGCATCATTAACCTGGTGAAAAACCATAACGATGATGCAAAGAAGATAAGCGAGATTGTAAAATTTGTAAACGATAAAGGCGGCTTGCAATATGCGGCTACGCAGATGGAAATTTACCAGAACGCCGCCTTCGAAATCTTAAACACTTTCCCTGCCGGCGATGCCCGCACCGGCTTAGAACAACTGGTACGCTACACCACCGAAAGGAACAAGTAATGTCTAACGAGTTAATGGTAATCACCGGCTTTGTCATTTTCATCTTTTTGATGATGGCGATAGACATGGGGCTGTTTGGTAAAGCCGATAAACCCGTTTCGCTGAAGCAGGCGGGCATCACCAGCGCGATATGGGTGGGGCTGGCTATTGGCTTTTATGTACTGATATTACACTTTGGCGATAGAATCCACAACATCGACAGCTTTGCCAAACTGCAACAAATCAATACCGATCACTTTCATCGCTTGAAATTCAACCCGGCTGATTTTGCCGCAGGTTTGCAACAATACCGCAAAAATCTGGCGTTAGAGTTTATTACCGGCTACACCATTGAGTATGCGCTTTCGGTTGATAATATTTTTGTGATTGTGCTGATTTTCGGCGCTTTCTCAGTCGACCCGAAATATTACCATAAGGTTTTGCTTTGGGGGATTATCGGCGCGCTGGTGATGCGCTTCCTGTTTATATTTGTGGGAGCGGCGTTGATCACTCATTTTCATTGGGTGATGTACATCTTCGGTGCGTTCCTGATCTACACCGGCGTTACCATGTTCATCAACCGGAACGAGGAAGAGAAAGTTGATCCCGAAAATCATAAAATAGTTAAGCTGGCATCCAAATACTTTGGCGTTCACCCTAAGTTTGAGGGAGGGAAGTTTTTTGTGCGGATCAATAAAAAGAAACTGATTACCCCGCTGTTTTTAGTGCTGCTGATTATTGAGTTTACCGATCTGATCTTCGCGGTTGATTCTATTCCCGCCATCTTCTCAGTCACTAAAGATCCTTATATCGTATTCTTCTCTAACATCTTCGCAATTATGGGGCTGCGGTCGATGTTCTTTTTGCTGGTGAATATTATCGATAAGTTCCACTACCTTAAAACGGGACTGGCTATTCTGTTGGCCTTTATCGGCCTGAAAATGCTGGCAGGGGAGTATGCTGAAAAAATTGGCATCACCACCATGAACTCATTGCTTATCATCCTGGGAATTTTGCTGATCAGCGTGGTGGCATCGTTGGTGTTCCCTAAAAAGGAAAGAGCCAACGCCCGGTAATTTTAGAGGGTATAAAAAAAACGGCACCCCTAAGGATGCCGTCTCTGTTATGCAACTTTTGCTTCTTCGGATTTTGGTTTTTCGTCCGTTTGGGCTTCTTTAAAGTCTTTCATGCCTTTGCCAAGGCCGCGCATCATTTCAGGTATTTTTTTGCCGCCAAACAATAATAAAATTGCTGCGCCTATCAGTATTATTTCGGGTGCTCCCATGGGTTTGTTTTTTATAGAGTGAATATGTTTTGTTAAGTATCAGTCTTGATTTTTCAGGCAACTTTTTCGGCAGGCTGTCTGTTTATTTGGGGATCTATCAGCGTGTAGATGTCGGTGTCAAGCACCTTTGCAATGCCCAATAAACGCTCAACAGTCAGCTTGCATTTGCCCAACTCAATTTTGCTATACGCATTTTGCCCGATGCCGAGCTTTACACCCATATATTCCTGCGAGTAATATAAACTTTCACGTACCCTCCGGATATTGTCTGCTATTTCCTGAACGTTGATGGTAGTCATTTAAAATTGGTATTTAGTTACAACTGACAACCTTAGGTTTTGTTAGGCTGCCCATTTAAAATTACTTACGCTAAAAAAGAGTGACGGATTTTCAATAAACCACCTTTATTTAGCACTGAAAGGGGTTTAGCTTCAAAATAGCGAAAGATACCACCCTCACGTTGTACGATTGATCTTTAATATTGCTTTATCTTTTTGATTCGCCACAATCAGCGCAATCAAAAAAATCATTCTAATCAGCGGTTCAGACAATCTTGCGTTAGCGATAGTAGTGGAAAGCCCACAGCGCGGCAAGGCCCCAGAGTGTCGGCAAAGCGAGGACTTGGAACGGATAGCGCGGGCCGCAGGCAACGCCATTAAGGCAGTTAATTGGAGATTAGTTGATTAGAGATTAGTTGCGTTTCGGTTAAATAAACCAGCCCAATTTACTCGTCTGCGATCCCAATCTCTAATCTTCATCAACTAATCTTCAAAACCAATCTCTAATCTTCAATTAACTAATTACTAAAAACGCTACCTTCGTTACCATGCTGGCGATGGATTTGAATCTCCCCAAGTTTGGTTTTTTTGATGTGGTTGATATACTGCTGGTCGCTTTTTTAATTTACCAGTTACACAGCCTGATTAAAGGCACCATTGCAGCCAATATTTTTATTGGCGGCGCCATTATTTGCGCCTTATATTTTGCGGTAGAGTACCTGCACATGGTGATGCTGAGCTACATCCTGGGCAATTTTATGAAGGTGGGTATTGTGGTGATCGTGATTGTGTTTCAGCAGGAGATCAGGCGGTTTTTGTTGTTGGTGGGTAAGAATGCATCGCTGCAACGCAATCGGGCCTGGTGGCGCAACTTCTTCGGTAAAAAGGAAGCTGAAAAGAACAACTACGCACGGATTAAACCTATTATAGATGCCTGCAAGGTGATGAAACAAACCCGTACGGGTGCGCTCATCGTCTTCGTTAAATATTACGACGAGCAGTTTTATCAGAATAGCTGCGAACTGATGGAAGCCAAGATCAGCAAGCGTTTACTGGAGAGTATCTTTCAGAAAAACAGTCCCCTGCATGATGGTGCGGTGGTGATATCGGGCAATAAAATTAAATCGGCCAGTTGTATTTTACCGCTGACGGATAAAACGGACTTGCCTGCACAATTCGGCTTGCGTCACCGCGCCGGCATTGGCGTTACCGAGGCTAACGACGCCACTGCCATCATTATCTCCGAAGAAACCGGTGAACTAAGCTACGCCAAACAAGGCCGCGTAAAAATCAACATCAGCTTTGCCGAGTTGGAGAAATTGTTGAATAAGGATTTTTAACTCCCCATTTGTCATTGTGTCGGTGTTTCCCCTCTTGAGAGGGGACGCACTGAAACGACATAAAGCAGAAACTTTCATAGGGGTGTGTCCTTCGGTAAGTATTCGCAGAAAGGACACACCCCTGACCCCTCTCAAGAGGGGAAGCGCGACTTTACAACCCGTATCTTAAAAAGACATGGGTTTATAACACCCCTCTTTCCCTCAACTTAGCCCCCAATTCCTCAGCCCCAACAAAATGTATCGATGGTATCCCCATTGCCTCGGCCGCTAAAACGTTGCGTTGATTATCATCGATAAACAGGCATTCTTCGGCTTTCAAATGGTACCTGTCTAACATTAGCTGATAAAAAGGAGGGAAGGGCTTACGATTTTTTTCGATGCCTGAGATAACAACACCATCAAAACGATTCAGGACGTCGTAACGCTGCTGCGCAATCCCAAATGTCTCAGCCGACCAGTTGCTGAGAGCATAGATTTTGTATTGACCACTCGCTTTTAATTGCTCAAATATTTCTGCGGTGCCTTCAATTACACCGCCCAGCATTTCGTCCCAGCGGCCGTAATAGGCGCGGATGTTGGCTTCGTGTTCGGGATGTTTGGCTACTAATAGCTCGGTGCCTTCGCTTAACGACCGGCCCATATCCTGCTCCTCGTTCCAGTCCATAGTGGTGATGTTGGCCAGAAAATCTTTCATCTCCTGCTCATCGTCGAACAGTTTACGGTACAGGTGGTGTGGGTTCCAGTCTATCAGGACGGCTCCTAAATCGAATATGATGGCTTTGGTCATAGGGCTTGCTTATAATAATTCAGGTTCTATTACAGAATTTATTCATTGCCGTCGACTTTAGTCGACGGTTAAGATGTAACAACAAGTGGCTTTAGCCAAAACTCTACAGATGCAGATGTTTTGGCTAAAGCCACTCTTTTATTTACCAGTATCCGTCCCATAAATGGGACAATGATTGGAAAGGATAACCACTTAGGCAGGCCTAATCTCTAATCTTCGATTAACTAATCACTGATCTTGCCTTCTCTAACGCACGCTCCAAACCGCTTGCATCCTTACCACCGGCAGTTGCAAAAAACGGCTGACCGCCGCCACCACCCTGAATTTCTTTAGCCAGATCGCGGATGATATTGCCGGCATTAAGACCTTTTTCTTTCACCAGGTTTTCGGATACCATTACGGTTAAGCCGGGCTTGCCGTCAATTTCGGTAGCCAGTACCATGAACAGGTTATCTACCAGATCTTTTACCTGGTAGGCCAGGTTTTTAACCGCGTCGGCATTAGGCAGATCAACTTTTTGGGCGATAAAGTTTACGCCGTTAATAGCCTCGGCCTTGGCAGCCAGTTCGGTTTTAAGGCCTGAAGCTTTCTCCAACACCGATTTTTCAATCTCCTTTTTCAGGCGGTTATTTTCATCCAGTAAAGTTTCAACACTTTTGGCAATGTCTTTTGGATTTTTCAACAGCTCCTTCAATTGATGGATCAGCTGGTTTTGATCGTTGATATAAGTCTGCGCCGCGATACCTGTAATGGCCTCAATCCGGCGGACACCGGCTGCTACTGCGCTTTCGGCTACGATTTTGAAGAAACCGATTTGACCGGTGGCTTTTACGTGCGTACCACCACAAAGCTCCTTGCTGAAGCTGTCATCAAACGTAATTACACGCACATAGTCGCCGTATTTCTCGCCGAATAGGGCAGTTACGCCGCTGGTGATGGCGATATTGTATTCCACGCTGCGTTCTTCTTTCAGCGGGATGTTCAGGCGTACTTTTTCGTTTACGATGGCTTCAATCTGCGCAATCTCTTCGTCGGTTACCTTGCTGAAGTGCGAGAAATCGAAACGCAGGTAATCGCCGTTTACCAAGCTGCCTTTTTGATTGACGTGAGTACCCAACACCTGTTTCATAGCGGCATGCAGCAGGTGGGTGGCGCTGTGGTTGCCCTCAATGCTGGTGCGGCGTTCTTTATCTACAATGGCAGTCAGCGCATCAGCCGGGTTTTTAGGCAGGCTATCGGCAAAGTGAACAATCAGGCCATTCTCTTTTTTAGTATCCGTTACCGGGATAATGTCCCCATCCGGGAAAACCAGTTCGCCGGTATCGCCAACCTGGCCACCACTTTCGGCATAGAAAGGTGTTTTATCCAACACCACCTGGAACTGCTCTTTACCCTTAGCCGTTACCTTGCGGTATTTAATAATATGGGCAACACTTTCGGTTTCATCGTAACCGGTAAACTCTACGCTGTCATCTTCTTTTAAAACAATCCAGTCGCCAGTATCAATGGCGGTTGCAGCGCGGGAGCGGGTTTTTTGCTCCTGGAGGGCAGCTTCGTAGCCGGCGATGTCAACGCTTCCTCCTTTTTCGCGAGCTAATAATTCAGTCAGATCTATAGGGAAACCGTAAGTATCTGATAACTCAAAAGCAGCCGGACCTGATACAATAAAGGGTTCACCATTTTCATCTCGTTCTTTTGCGTAAGAAAGAGCCTTATCATTAAACATGTCACCCGTTTCTGTTGGGAATTTTTTGTTTGCTTCTGCTAAGTGATATTCATACACAACAATAGAAAATCGGTTAATGCCATTGCCCAGTGTCCTCAAGAAAGCAACTTCTTCCTCTCTAATCACTTTCTGCACAAAATCCTTCTGAGAATATAACTCATCAAAAACACCCTTAAATTGTTCAGCCAATAAAGGCACTAACTCATTAAAGAAAGGTTCTTTAAAACCTAAGGTTTGATAGCTGTAACGTACAGCTCGGCGTAAAATGCGGCGAATCACATAACCCGCTTTATTACTGGCCGGTAGTTGACCATCGGCAATAGCGAAACTGATGGCACGGATATGGTCGGCCATTACGCGCATGGCTACGGCGTCGTTCCAATCGGCATCGCCGGGTTTAGCCTCGCTGTTATATTTCTTACCGCTTTTTTCAGCGATGAATTGGATCATTTCTTGGAAAACATCGGTATCATAATTAGATGTTTTACCTTGCAACACACGAACCAAACGCTCGAAGCCCATACCGGTATCCACATGGCGGGCCGGCAGCGGGTGTAGCGAACCGTCTTTTACCCGGTTAAACTGCATAAACACGTTGTTCCAGATCTCTATTACCTGGTCGTGGTCGGCGTTAACTAAAGTAGCGCCGTCAACCAAAGCCCGCTCGTTATCCGGGCGACTGTCGAAATGGATTTCCGAACATGGTCCGCAGGGGCCGGTTTCGCCCATTTCCCAAAAGTTATCTTTTTTGTTACCGGGCAAAATATGGTCGTCGGCTACGTATTGTTTCCACAGGTTCAGGGTTTCGGTATCTTTCTCCAGCCCTTCTTTGGTGTCACCTTCAAAATAGGTGACGTACAGGCGGTCTTTATCCAGTCCGTAAACTTTGGTCAGCAGCTCCCAGCTCCAGTCAATGGCTTCTTTTTTAAAGTAGTCGCCAAAGCTCCAGTTGCCCAGCATTTCGAACATGGTATGGTGGTAGGTATCAATACCCACCTCTTCCAAATCGTTATGTTTGCCGCTTACCCGCAGGCAGCGCTGCGTATCGGCCACGCGCGGAGATTTGGCAGGCGCCTCGCCCAAAAAAATGTCCTTAAACTGGTTCATACCCGCGTTGGTGAACATTAATGTAGGGTCGTTTTTCACAACAATTGGCGCCGACGGGACGATGGTATGTCCCTTTTCAGCAAAAAAATCAAGAAAAGCCTGGCGTATCTCTTTAGCAGTCATAGTGGGGCAAAGGTAGTTGATTAGTCCGAAAGTCGGAAAGACGGGAAGACCGAAAGTTTTTGCAAACTTCCGGTTGTGGGGGTGTGCTTAGCGAGGTGGCTATTCCACCGCCTTACTTTTTTCTTGAAAAAAAAGTAACAAAAATTCAAGACAGCAAAATGCTTCCTTTGCCGCACGAACCCACCCCTGCAAATCAGTCAGAACCACAGGGCTGTACCTTCGGGCCCTGCTTCGCACACGCAGGCCCTTTGCTTCAGCCCGAAGCTAATGCCCTCCCCGCCGCACTTGCCCACCATGTTCTGCCTGATTTCGTCCGGAAGCGGTTTGCTGTCGCAGAGAAGGTAAGCGGCTCTGCTTTTTTCCAATCCCTCCCTGGGGAGGGGTGTGGCTGCCTGTGTAGTGGCAGGGAGGGGTTTCTGCGATATGCTAATCTCAATCAGTAATAAGTTTTTACCTTCACCATCTCAATTTCACCATATGAAAATCCACATTATGGGTGCTTCCTGCGCGGGGGCGACTACTTTGGGGCGGGCTTTGTCGGCCCGGTTGGGGATGCCTTGTTTTGATACGGATGATTACTTTTGGGCGCCGTCGGCAGTGCCTTATACTGTTAGGCGTGAGCCTGCGGAGCGTATTGCTATGTTGAAGGCTGATTTTGCGGCGAATAACGATGCGATTGTAAGCGGATCGTTAGTGAGCTGGGGCGATGAGTGGTTGACGATGTTTGATGTGGTGGTGTTCCTGTATATCCCGCACGAAATACGGATGCAGCGCCTGGTGGCCCGCGAGGTGGAACGTTATGGCGATGCGATCTATACCGATCCTGAACGCATTCGCCTCTTTGATGCGTTTAAAAGCTGGGCTACGGGGTACGATGATAACAGCACTAACGGCCGTAATTTGCAGGTGCACCAAAACTGGATTAAAAAGCTGAACTGCCCGGTGCTGGAAATTACCGGCGATACCACGGTTGAGGAACGGATTGATTTGGTGACGAGGTTCTGCGGGTCTGTTGGTAGTGGCCGCTCAATTTAAACCCGATTGGCGGGAAAGCTTTTGCGTGGGCTGAAATGTGCGCAAGGGGCAAAACTTGGACAGAAAGCGGGGCTAACGGTTCCGATGAAATGCAAAACGGTCATTTACTGGCTTATCGCTTAAATTTAACCACAAAGAACACAGAGACTTGCATTTTCAAGAAAAATACAAAGGGCACAAAGCCTTTTATGCATTAAAATAAGCTCTGTGCCCTTTGTGCCTGTTATAAACGTATGTCTTTGTGTTCTTTGTGGTAAAATTATCATACTTACATTCTTTCATAGCAAGCGCGAGTGATTAGATAATAAATCCGAAATCGAACTTTCGAAATCCGAAATAAATTATATTTGCCATATATTGTGTAAAGGATGCCGGTAAAAGGAAACCAGTTTAAGTCGAATACTTTTAAGGGAGATAACGAGGGGCGCGGGGCTAAAGCGCGTGGCAGTGAGCGTGCAGAACGGTCGCGGGTGGAGATGCCTACCCTTAATTTTGAGAAGGGGAAGGTGATCAAGATCCTGGGCCTGTTGTCGCTGGTTACGTCTATTTATTTCCTTATTGCTTTTACATCGTACCTGTTTACCTGGCAGGAAGATCAGAGCTATGTACTGCCCGCTAACGGCGGTTGGAGCAACCTGTTTAAAACCACGCAGGAGTTAATGGATGGCGGCGTTAAAGATGCCGTGGTTGATAACTGGCTGGGTAAATTAGGTGCATTGCTGGCCAATCAATTTATATACGAGTGGTTTGGTGTGGCATCGTTCCTGTTTATTGCGGTGTTTTTTATTATCGGGTATCGCCTGCTGTTCAGGGTTAAGTTGTATTCTATCCCCAAAACCTTGGGGTATGCCTTTTTCGGGATTATATTTTTATCGCTGACTATTGGTTTCGCGCATGCGTTCACCAGCGATTACGCACACTTTTTAGAAGGGCAGTTCGGTTTTTGGAGTAACCGTTTGCTTGATGCGCAAATCGGGCAGTCGGGCGTTGGTTTTGGGTTGATATTTGTGTTTCTGGCCTTTTTGGTGATTGCCTACAATATCGACTTTAAACTACCCGAGCGTAAACCAAAAGAAGTGGTTTTGGCCGATGATGCCGATCCGGACCTGATCCCTGAAAACATTGAATTGGTGAACGAAGAAATTTCGGAACCGGTGCATTGGAAAAAGAACGGTCGCCAGCATGTTCCTATCGAGACCAACCTGGAACGTTTGCAGCAGCCAAACGTAAGCGTACGCCCCATTACGCTGGAGGTTGAAGAGGAGCCGGTTGTTCCGCGAAATTATAACCCGGAGATCCAAAATACCGTTCGTCACGAGCCGGTTACTTTAACGCCGGAAATTGTCGACACCAACGAGGACGAAGAACTAACCGAAACAGATATCCCGCTTACGGTAGAAACTGTGCGCCCTACGCCGGTTACCAGCATTGAGCAAAGCGATCCGGCTAAAACGGCCAACGCGCTGGTTGAGCAGTTCGGCACGTTTGACCCTAAGCTGGACCTTTCGAGCTATAAATATCCTACGTTAGATTTGCTGGAGAACTACGGATCGAACAAGATTGCCGTTAATACCGATGAACTGGAAGCCAACAAGAATAAGATTGTTGAAACGCTGAACCACTACAACATCGAGATTGATAAGATAAAAGCCACAATCGGTCCAACGGTTACCTTGTATGAGATTATCCCGGCACCGGGTGTGCGGATTTCCAAAATTAAAAACCTGGAAGATGATATTGCTTTGAGTCTGGCTGCCTTGGGTATCCGGATTATTGCGCCGATGCCGGGTAAGGGTACCATTGGTATTGAGGTGCCGAATCAGAACCCGGAGATGGTTTCGATGCGATCGGTACTGGCGACCGAAAAATGGCAAACCAATACTATGGATTTGCCTATTGCCTTGGGTAAAACCATTAGTAACGAAGTATTTATTGCCGATTTGGCTAAGATGCCTCACTTACTGGTGGCGGGTGCTACCGGTCAGGGTAAGTCGGTGGGTATTAACGCTATTTTAGTTTCGCTGCTGTATAAAAAGCACCCGGCGGAATTGAAGTTTGTGTTGGTCGACCCTAAAAAGGTGGAGTTAACGCTATTCCGCAAAATAGAGCGGCACTTTTTGGCTAAACTTCCCGATGAGGCCGACGCGATTATTACAGATACCAAAAAGGTGGTGAACACGCTTAATTCGCTTTGTATAGAGATGGATCAGCGGTACGATTTGCTGAAAGATGCAGGCGTACGTAACCTGAAAGAATACAACGTTAAGTTTGTTAACCGCAAGCTAAACCCAACCGAAGGGCACCGCTTTTTACCGTTTATTGTTTTGGTGGTTGATGAGTTTGCCGATTTAATGATGACGGCAGGTAAAGAGGTAGAGACCCCAATTGCGCGTTTAGCCCAGTTGGCCCGTGCTATCGGGATTCACCTGGTTATTGCTACACAGCGGCCGTCGGTAAATATTATTACGGGTACTATAAAGGCCAACTTCCCGGCGCGTTTGGCGTTCAGGGTGTTATCCAAGATAGATTCGCGCACCATTTTGGATGCAGGCGGGGCAGATCAATTGATCGGTCGCGGGGATATGTTGCTGGCTACGGGCAGCGATTTGATCCGGATTCAGTGCGCGTTTGTGGACACCCCTGAAGTTGAAAAGATTGCCGATTATATTGGTGAGCAACGCGGTTACCCATCGGCCTTATTATTGCCTGAGTTTGTAGGCGAAGGCGAAGCCAGCAGCAGCGCCAAAGAGTACGATCCGGATAACCGCGACCCGATGTTTGAAGATGCCGCACGACTGATTGTATTGCATCAGCAAGGTTCAACCTCACTCATTCAGCGTAAGCTTAAACTGGGCTATAACCGCGCAGGGCGGATAATCGATCAGTTAGAAGCCGCTGGTATCGTCGGCCCGTTTGAGGGTAGCAAAGCCCGCGATGTGTTGTATCCGGATGAGTATAGTTTGGAGAGGTATTTGGAGACGTTAGGGAAGGGGGCGTAAGACTCATTGCCAGCACGTCATTGCGAGGTACGAAGCAATCTCTAAGCTTTACAGAGTAGGCTGCAGAGTAGAACTTTGTGTGTAGAGATTGCTTCGTACCTCGCAATGACGGGTGTAAAGAAAGGCCTGTGAGTTAAACCAATCCAAACAAAAAGCATCCAACAAGCATTATTAAGCCTGAAATGAAAAAATTAGCGATCTATATATTATTTGCTGCGATTACTGTTAACACCGCTTTTGCCCAAAAAGCGATGGAGCAGGATGCAAAGGCCAAAGCCATATTGAAACAGGTAAGCGTCAAGTATCGTACTTATAACTCTATTAAAACCGATTTTACTTTTGTTTTAGATGCGCCGCAAACGCCTAAGCAAACACAAACCGGCAGCCTGATTACGGCCACTAAAAGCAACAAGTACAAGGTAACCATGGCCGATCAGGACATCATCACCGATGGTAAAACCCAGTGGACTTATCAAAAGAAAGATAAGGAAGTACAAATAAACAGCGCCAGCAGCGGCGATAGCGGCATGAACCCGGCGCAACTGTTTACCATGTATGAGAAAGGGTATAAATACGTGTACACCGGCGATCAGAAAGTGAACGGCAAATTGTGCCAGGTGATAGATCTGAGTCCGGAGGATGATAAGAATACTTTTTTTAAGATCCGTTTGATGATTGATAAGGCCAAAACACAAATTTACAGCGCTATCCTATTCGATAAAAACGGTAGTCATTATAGCTATACGCTCAACAACTTTGTACCTAACGCAAAGGTGAGTGATGCAGATTTTACTTTTGATAAAAGTAAATATCCCGGTGTGCATGTAGAAGATTTGAGGTAAATTTTTTACCTTCGGCTATCCTAATCAAACACCTAAACATGAAAAATATTTTATTCTCGCTGGCTGTGCTTTGCACGCTCGGTCAGGCAAAAGCGCAAAGCGTAAAATTTGGCGTAAAGGCCGGTATCAACCTGTCCGAAATGACGAATACCAGTCTTAACTTGTATCAACCCGCATCAGTATTTCAAAAACGGGAAACATCGTCAGTTTCTAATTTTCATTTTGGCGGCTTTGCCGATATCAGGTTCAAGAACTTTTCAATTCAACCCGGACTTACCTATATCACTAAAGGTGGCATAAACGATTTTAGTTATAAAGACAACAGCACATCGTATCAGTCTAACGAAAAACTGAACCTGCACTATCTTGAATTGCCGGTGAATTTATTGATTAATTTACCGGCTGGGCCTGGCGAAGTATTTTTTGGCGGCGGACCGTATTTAGATTTTGGGCTTTCAGGAAAGGCTACGGATAATTATACCGCTCTCGGTCGCACTACTACCATAAACTATGATGTAGCCTTCGGGAATGTTCCTTCAGCAGATTATCAGGACAGTTTCCAAAGCGGCGAAGTTAGAAAGACAGCTTTCGGGGTAAATGCGCTTGCTGGATACAAATTAAATAACGGCTTATTGATCAGTGCCGGTTATGGATTTAATCTTACCCAAATTGCAAACAATAAAGATCAAACCGCGAAGTTGAACACTGCTGTTGTTTCTGTTGGATATTGCTTCCGATAGTCGGGCAGGCGCAGGTAAATTTGCCTATCTTTAATTATGAGATTGCTTTTATTAACGGTTATCTGTTTAATGGCCTTTGCACGTACCTATGCAAACAGGATAGATGATTTAAAAACTGATAAAGAGGTAGCCGATTTTATTGTATCGTTAGATAGCGCCCGGTTTCATGGCAAATACAGCCCTAAGTTTTACGTAGCGCCAACCGACAGTTTATGGCGCAAACACCCGAAGGCCGCCGAAGCTCAAATTAAAAACTGGGAAAAAGTTGATTTAAACGGGGATGGCCTAACAGATATCGTTGTTTTAGCTAACTGGTATGATATGACGCCGTTTGTTGCTTTAAGCGTTGGCGAGGATCAATTTAAATTGATCCGTTTGCAGTACAGTGTTGGTGGTGAAGAACTTGCGAAGGTTATCCAACTGAAAAATAAACCGATGTTATTGTTTTATGCCAGCAAGCAACTCATTAACAGGAAGGGTAAAAGTTTAGCTGAGTACTATCAAGATACAACCACTATCGATACGCTGATCTATCGTTCGGATGCCTTTGTAGAATATAATTCGCACCCAATTGTTAAGAAGATCAGCGCTGTAACCTTTACCACAAGCACCTGCTTTGGTACCTGTCCCGAATTTAAATTAACTATCGATAATAAAGGTTTGGCCAACTATACAGGCGACTCTTTCGCCAAACCTGAAGGTAAGCATCGTTTAAAAATCTCTGCGACTGATCTTATCCCGTTATACAACGCGCTTGCCTATATCGATTTTAAAAAGGTAAAAGATAATTATGCTGTGCATTGGACGGATTATCCAACCGCCACGCTCTCCATTAAATTTGCAGATGGCTCTGTAAAAAACGTTAAGGATTACGGTGAACGTGGTACCTGGGGTTTAAGAGCTGTATATGCCGCTTTTTTCAAGCTTTATAATACGCAACCCTGGGCTGAAAATTAATCCTCGTAATAGCCTTTGCGATAAATTAGTACCGACTCGGGCTGGTCATTTTCGTTTTCAGAATCGGGCGCGTGTACGCGGATACCTAAGGCCGGTGCATCGAAACCATCTTCGTCAATCACAATGGTCGGGTCAAACACGGTAAAAAGCTCGATCAGTTTGCTGTAGGTTTCACTCAGGATATCGATATCCTTGTATTCCGCCTCGGGCGAGAAAAACTCGAAAGCGTTTACCGTTTCGTTCTCATCAAAATAGATTAGCAGGTCGGCTCCCGGGAAAAAATCATAGTATTCCTTATTCCCGCCTAAATCGTCGACACCAACCTGGTATTCCAGGCCAACTTCTTCGCGCAGGGATTGGCGGCTGTCGGTAAATGTATAATTGCCAACTGATTTAAAGGGGATGATTTCCATGCCACAAAGGTATTAATTTTACCAATATCTGATCTAAATCCGTCGGCCGGCAACTTGCGCCCCGCTTTTTTTATAATATATTTACCCTAAATCTTTTACACCCTATGCAACTGAAAAATACTTTCGTACACCAGGTATACTTCTGGTTAAATGATAAAGCCGATCTGCCTAAACTGTTAGAAGGACTGAACGTGCTGATACCTATCACCTCTATTAAAAACATCCACATTGGCGTACCTGCCGATAGCGAAGACCGCCCCGTGATTGAACGCAGTTATGATGCATCGTTACTGGTTACGTTCGATACCGTGGCCGAACACGATCATTACCAGGTTGATCCGCTGCATGATATTTTCAGGGAACAATATGCCGGTCCGCTTTGCAGCCGCGTGATGGTGTTGGATAGTGTGGATGCGCAATAAATCTGAATAAAATGTATAGCTTTAGCATTCCGGCCTAACCGGGATAATGACTAATTATGAAAAAACAGGTTTTAAGTTTCGGCGAGGTTTTGTGGGATGCTTTTGGCGAAGAGAAAAAAGCAGGCGGCGCGCCTATGAATGTGGCCCGCCATATGGTGCAACAAGGTGTTGATGTGCTGTTTGCCAGCAGCGTCGGCTTAGATACGTCCGGACAGGAACTGACTGTTTTTTTGAAAGATAACGGACTGTATTCGCCGTTGATTCAGCACGACGACCGGTTGCCTACCTGCGAGGTAACCGTTCAGTTAGACGATAAAGGGCAGGCCACTTATATTATCCCTAAGCCGGTATCGTGGGATAATATCCAGGTAGATAATGCCCTTATAGCCGCTGCTAAAGACGTAGCTGTGATTGTTTTTGGCAGTCTTGCCTGCCGCGAGGCCATAACCCGCGATACGCTGCGCACCATTTTAGATGAAAGCAGCGCCGTTAAAATATTCGATGTCAACCTGCGTGCCCCGCATTACGAGCAAAGCACCATTGAGTTATTGGCCGCAAAAGCCAATATTATAAAAATGAACGAGGATGAAGCCGATCTGCTGATCGGTAAAACTACTGCTGAAAACTTACAGACCAAGATCACCGAGTTTCAAAAGACGTATCATTGCGATACCATCATTGTAACCCGCGGAGGCGACGGCGCCATGATTTGGCATGATGAACAACTGTATGAACATCCCGGCATCCAGGTTGAAGCGATTGACACGGTAGGAGCCGGCGATTCTTTCCTTGCCACGTTTATTTCAGGCCTGATAGCCGGGAAACCGATTCCGCATATCTTAGAGCAGGCTTGCAAAGTGGGCGCTTATGTGGCTACACAGCGTGGCGCTAATCCGGTTTATCCGGAAGGGTTGCTGGCTGATTAGTCATTGTGCTTCGCGTCATTGAGTCATTACGCTGCGCTGTCATTACGCTGCGCTGTCATTGTGCCTGCGGCGTCATTGGGTCACTTTGTCATTGCGAGGTACGAAGCAATCGCGGATTAGTAGAGTCACTTTTCAAGTTCGCGATTGCTTCGTACCTCGCAATGACAAAGTGGTGAAGCTAACCGCTGTACCTAAACCCGGTTGTAACGGAAAGCCCGCAAATGAAGCGTAGCGGAATGCGGACTTGTAGTGGAAAACGGGGCTACAGAACCTATGAAATACTGAATGTTCGTTTTCAGATTTAATTAACCACAGAGTTCACAGAGATTTGCATAATGGCTAACACGGAGGACACAGAGGTTACCTATTGTAATTTAAAGGCTCTGTGCTCTCTGTGAAAATCTCCGTGTACTCTGTGGTTAAATAATGACACTACGCTTTTTGGCTCATGACTTTCGACTCAAGACTTGCCCCCTTTGTCATCCCAGCCTAACAATTCCAATTTAACCATTTCATAATAAACCTTTCAGCAAAAATATGCGTTACTTTATATTCAGAAAGGGCTACCATGAGAGGTTTTGGATTTTCCAAGTTCACTCCCCGCCAAATAGAAAAGGGCGGTTTTGATGAATTATTGAAGTTATTTTTAGAGTTGCTTAACTATACAGCGGGCGATGCAGGCGAAGCCTTATCGTGGATGAACGAGCTGGATAAGCAATACAACATCACCAATGACGAGTATGGCATGGGTGATTTTATAGACGAGCTGAAGCAAAAAGGTTACCTGAACGAGGATAACCAGAGCGGCGAGTTCGCTATCACGGCTAAAACCGAGCAAAGCATCCGCAGTTCGGCATTGGAAGAAATTTTTGGCAAGCTAAAGAAATCGGGAAGGGGTAATCACCGTTCGCCACAATCGGGGCAGGGCGATGAGCGCAACTCCGAACGGCGGGAATTTGAATTTGGCGATAGTCTGGATCAGATAGATATGACGCAGTCTATCCACAACGCGCAGGTAAACCACGGCATCGGCGATTTTATGATGACCGAGCGCGACCTGGAAGTAGAGGAAATGGATTTTAAAACCCTGACTTCTACAGTGCTGATGATCGATATTTCGCACTCGATGATCCTGTACGGCGAAGACCGGATTACTCCCGCCAAAAAAGTAGCTATGGCATTGGCCGAACTAATCCGCACCAAGTATCCTAAAGACACCTTAGATATCGTAGTTTTTGGTAACGATGCCTGGCCGATAACGCTGAAGGATTTGCCTTATTTGCAGGTTGGTCCGTACCATACCAATACCTATGCCGGCTTAGAACTGGCCACCGATATGCTGCGCCGCCGCAAAACCAGCAACAAGCAAATTTTTATGATTACCGATGGTAAGCCAACCTGTTTAAAGGAAGGCACCAAGTATTATAAAAATAGCATTGGGCTGGACCGTAAGGTGGTTAACAAAACCCTGAACATGGCCGCGCAATGTAAACGCCTGAAGATCCCGATCACTACGTTTATGATTGCTAAAGACCCGTACCTGCAACAGTTTGTCCGCAAGTTTACCGAGACTAACGGTGGTCGCGCGTTTTACAGTTCGTTAAACGGTTTGGGCGAGTATATTTTTGAGGATTATATTAAGAACCGTCGCAAAACAGTGCGATAAGAGCCCCCCGGCCCCCTAAAGGGGAAGTTAATGTGCAGATGTGTGAATATGCAAATGTGCGAATAAAAGAATCGGTGAAATCAGATGGGTAATCTGTGAAATCGAAAATGACAATCGGTGAAATCAAAAAAACATCGGTGAAATCAAAGGAATGATAATGACGAAAGATATAAAAACATTAGGCGAACTAAAAGCCAGCGGTTACAAAAGCCGCAGCGTTAAGGATGAATTGCGTGAAAACCTGATTGCCCAATTGCAAAAGCACGAGGGTGGTTTTGAGGGCATTGTAGGTTACGAGGATACAGTTATCCCTGATTTACAGACCGCTATTTTATCACGACACAATATTTTGCTGCTGGGTTTACGCGGGCAGGCCAAAACGCGGATTGCCCGTTTGCTGGTGAACCTGTTGGATGAGTATGTGCCTTATATTGAAGGATCTGAATTGTTTGATGATCCCATGGCGCCAATATCGTGGTTCGGTCACAATCAGGTAGAGATTCACGGTGATAATACGCCTGTGGGCTGGATTCACCGCAGTGAGCGTTATACCGAAAAACTGGCTACGCCGGATGTTACCGTGGCCGATTTAATTGGCGATGTTGACCCGATTAAGGCAGCTACTTTGAAGTTAACCTATTCGGATGAGCGGGTGCTGCATTTTGGATTGATCCCGCGTGCGCACCGTGGCATTTTTGTAATCAACGAATTGCCTGATTTACAGGCACGTATCCAGGTATCCCTGTTCAATATCCTGCAGGAGAAAGATATCCAGATCCGCGGGTTTAAGTTACGCTTGCCGCTGGATATCCAATTTGTGTTTACTGCTAACCCTGAAGATTATACTAATCGTGGCTCGATAGTTACCCCATTGAAAGACCGTATCGAAAGTCAGATCCTGACCCACTACCCGCGTTCGGTTGAAATTTCAAGGAAGATCACCCAGCAGGAAGCATCGATCACACCATCGCAAAAGGCTAATATCGAAGCCGATGGTTTGGTGAAAGATTTGATCGAGCAGATTGCTTTTGAAGCGCGTAATTCTGAATATATCGATAAAAAATCGGGGGTATCGGCACGTTTAACTATCTCGGCTTACGAGAACCTGATCAGTAATGCTGAACGCCGGATGTTGATTAATGGCGAGAAAAATACTTTTGTCAGGATCTCTGATTTCTTAGGTGTGATCCCCGCCATCACTGGTAAAATAGAATTGGTTTACGAGGGCGAATTAGAAGGCCCGGCTAAAGTGGCTAACATTCTGGTAGGTAAGGCAATTAAAAACTTAATGGTGCAGTATTTCCCTGATCCTGAGAAAGCTAAGAAATCTAAAAAAACAAACCCGTATGCGGCAATTACCGGTTGGTTTAGCGATGCTAATAACCTGGCTCTAGTTGATGGTTTACCTGCACGGGAATATAAAGAAGCTTTAAACTCAGTAGCCGGGTTGAAGGATGTGGTTAAAGCATTCCATCCTAAACTGAGCGAGAACCAGCAGTTGTTGTTAATGGAATTCATTTTGCACGGACTGGCAGAGTTCTCTCAGTTGAACAAAGGTTTCCTTGATAATGGCTTCGCTTTCTCGGATATGTTTGACAGTTTGTTTAACTTGCAGCCCGATGATGACGATCTGGATTTAAATGATGATCGTTATTAAATAAAGATAATAAAACACTCGTCATTGCGA